>Ga0134128_10000296_pt1 | contig 70849 bp, 71 predicted proteins | sample KB31754_FD_96462 | JGI IMG/M metagenome (GOLD analysis project Ga0134128, IMG submission 96462) | Terrestrial soil microbial communities with excess Nitrogen fertilizer from Kellogg Biological Station, Michigan, USA - KB3-175-4 | ecosystem: Environmental > Terrestrial > Soil > Unclassified ... | reverse complement strand
TTTGCGATTTGCGGCTTGTGCTGAAGAATCAAAAACAAAATGGCGCTGCATCTCTTTGTTGTGATAGCGAAAATAAAATCCGCCATTTTCGCCGACCACTCCAGCAACTGGCCATTGTCTGGCGATCATTTCACACCAACCCGCAGGACGACCCGTGACGGGGATAACATGTATTTTTGCACGATGAAGATTCCAAAGTGCTTCATAAGCTTCGGGGCCGAGCAGACCTTCATCGGTGAGAGTGTCGTCGATATCGGTCAGTAAAAACTGAATTGGAAAATTAAATTCGCTCAATGATTTCATTCTTTTAGTTTAAAGTTCTTTGTCCCTATGTCTAGTTTATTGGCGAAGTCAAAGCCACTCGCCTGAAGCCCTGAGTCGAATTTAGTCCTTGTCTAAAAAGCGACTGGCCCTCATTTTCGTAAGAAGCCCATATTATATAGATGAGGAAACAAGTGGCCAAAAAATCGGCAGCGGCAAAAGCAACACCAAATGGAACACCAAATGTAGAGACAAGCTCAGGCAGTAGAAGCGGTAAAAAGTTGGTCATCGTGGAGTCTCCCACGAAGGCAAAAACCATTCGTAAATTCCTTGGCAAGGACTACATCGTTGAGTCCTGCATGGGACACGTGCGTGATTTGCCAAAATCAGCGAAAGATATTCCCGAAAAAGTGAAGAAAGAGAAATGGGCTTCTCTCGGTGTGAATGTCGATGATCACTTTGATCCAATTTACTGTATTCCCAAAGACAAACTGAAAGTTGTCAAAAACCTCAAAGATAAATTAGAAGAAGCCTCAGAGCTGTACCTGGCGACGGACGAAGACCGCGAGGGAGAAAGTATCAGCTGGCATTTGATGGAAGTCTTAAAACCAAAAGTTCCCGCCAAGCGCATGGTGTTTCATGAGATTACTCAAGCGGCGATTCAAAAATCGCTGACGCAAACTCGGAAGATCGATATGAATTTGGTGCATGCTCAAGAAGCTCGCCGAATCTTGGATCGTCTGGTGGGTTACACCATTTCTCCGCTGCTCTGGAAAAAAGTGGCTTACGGTCTGTCAGCAGGTCGAGTGCAATCGGTGGCCGTGAAATTGATTGTTGAAAAAGAACATGAGCGCATGAAATTTAAGCGCGCTCAATATTGGGGAGTGCTGGCAAGTCTTGATAAAGGCGGCACCACTTTTGAGTCCCGTTTACAAGTTCTCAAAGGCAGTCGTGTGGCCACGGGAAAAGATTTTGATGGCACGACCGGAAAATTAACCGGCGGCAAAGACGTTGTGATCTTGGATGAGAAATCCGCCAAAGATTTATCGACCAAACTCAAAGGACAAGCTTGGACCGTGACTGAGGTTGAAGAAAAACCAACGTCAAGAAAACCAGCTGCACCTTTTATCACTTCAACTTTGCAGCAAGAGGCCAATCGCAAGATGGGACTCAGTTCTCGCGAGACCATGCAAGTTGCACAGAAATTGTACGAGCAAGGTTTCATCACTTATATGCGTACAGATTCAACTTTTCTTTCGACCGAAGCGATTCAAGCCGCCCGAGGCTGTATTGGTTCCAAATATGGCAAAGAATATTTGCCGAGTGAGCCTCGCGTTTACGATGCAAAAAAAGTCAAAGGCGCGCAGGAAGCCCATGAAGCGATTCGCCCCGCGGGACAAAAATTTTTAGATCCCGATGAAACAGGTCTTGTTGGGACTCAGTTAAAACTTTATGAATTGATTTGGATGAGAACGGTCGCCAGTCAAATGGTCGATGCGAGACAAAAACAAGTCTCAGCAAAAATTCAAGTTGGCGATGCCGTGTTCGGTGCGAACGGAATGACCATCGAGTTCCCCGGATTTTTGCGCGCCTATGTTGAAGGCAGTGATGATCCTGAAGCTGATTTGCAAGACCGCGAAGTGCGCCTGCCACAGTTAAAAGCCAAAGACTCGGTGAAATGTGCAAAGCTTGATCCCACCGAACATGAAACCAAACCGCCTGCTCGTTTCACAGAGGCAAGCCTTGTGCAGACCATGGAAAAAGAAGGCATTGGCCGTCCATCGACTTACGCTTCGATCATGGGAACGATCATTGATCGCGGCTATGTCAGAAAAGAAGGCACGGCGCTGATTCCGACGTTCACAGCACTGGTTGTTTCAAAACTTTTAAAGAATCATCTGACTCAATTTGTGGATGTTGGTTTTACTTCGCAAATGGAAAAATCTCTCGATGTGATTGCTGACGGCGATCTGGACATGGAAAAATATCTCGACAGCATTTATTTTGGCAAAACAGGCTTGAAATCCACCGTTGAATCTCAAGAAAAGAAAATCGATCCTGAAGAAGCTCGCGGCATTGCCATCGACGGTTTGGAAAAATTCAATTTCCGAGTCGGTAAATATGGCGCTTATGTTTGTACTCAGCGTGATGGTGCCGAAGTTTGTGCTTCGATTCCGGATAAAGAATCGCCGGCTGATATTACCGCCGCTGTGGCTGATAAATTGATTGATCAAAAAATCAATGGTGCGGATGCTATGGGAAAAGATCCAAAAACAGGTTTGCCGGTTTATGCTTTGAATGGTCGCTATGGACCTTATGTGCAGTTGGGTGATGTAAAACCGGATGATGACAAACCAAAACGAGTTTCAATTCCGCCGCAAATTAATTTTGAAACTCTGACCTTGCCGCAAGCGCTGGAACTTTTGTCATTGCCAAAAGTTTTAGGCAAACACACGACTCTTGGAAGAGAGATCAAAGCGGGGATCGGAAGATTTGGTCCCTTTGTGGTTTGTGAAGGTGATTATCGCTCGATCCCCAAAGGCGAAAGTATTTTTGAAATCACTTTCGCAAGGGCGATGGAACTTTTATCGACTCCCAAAAAAGGTCGTGGCCGAGCAGCTCCACTGAAAGAATTGGGAGCGCACCCCACTTCAGGTGAAGTGATCAACATCATGAACGGTCCATATGGTCCCTATGTGAAGTCAGGAAAAACCAATGTATCTTTGCCTGAAGGAACAACGGTTGAGCAAATGACCTTGGAAAAAGCAGTTGAGCTTTTGAATGACAAAGCGGGCACCGCCCCGGCTCCTAAAAAAGCGAGTAAAACAAAGGCCACCGCAAAAACCGAAGCAAAAACCACAGTGAAAGTTGAAAAGGCCAAGCCGTCGAAGTCTGTGAAGGTGGTTTCAAAAGCCAAAGTTCAGGTTCGCAAAGGGGTTGTGGCGGCAGTTGAAAAGGCTTCGTTGAAAAGCCGCTAAGCCGCTTTTTTTTACATAAAGTATTGAAATTCCTTAAAAAATGTCGTATTGAAAAAGGGCTTGGGTTGTGAGACACTGCGTCAACTCAAGCCTAGGTAAAACAGACAATATGACAGGACTAAAGTCAGGCTCGCTGACATCTCATTCACAAGCCCCCGCTGCAGATTCTGCTGAAGAGTTGAGTATTGCGGCTCGTGAAAGTGCGCAATTAGAACTTTCCATTGAAAGAAAAAAAGAAGCTGATCGAAATCTTCATCTCGGTGGCAGGTCTTTTTATTTTTTCGATTTCGACGACAATGTTGCTTATCTGACGACTCCACTGATTCTTTTTCATAAAAAAACCGGTGAAGAGCTGAGGCTTTCCAGTGCCGAGTGGGCTTTGGCGCATTCGTTGATGGGAGTTCCCGGTGCCTATGAAGATTATGAAATTCGTTGGGATGATCAGACCGGAACATTTCGCTGCTTTCGTGATCATCAGCTCGAAGAGCTTCAGCGTCTGGGTTTAAAAAAACAAATCTTCGTTCATGATATCGCGGAAGCGTTGGTCTCGCCTGATTTTCAATGGAAAGGGCCATCGTGGTCTTGTTTTTATCACGCGACTTTTAATCAGCGTCCGATCAGTGTGATCACAGCTCGAGGGCACGATCCTTCCACAATCAAAGATGGAATTCGATTGATGGTTCAGGCGGGATTCTTATCCATGGAGCCCAACTATCTCAGCATTTTTCCAGTGAGTCATAAACCCACGCGGCAAGTGTTGGGTGACATTGCTTTCACTCGCTCAACGGCAGAGCTAAAGCAGTCGGCAATTCGGATGTCGGTGGAAATGGCTCTTCAAAAGTATGGTTACAGTCCACATCACCGCTTTGGAATGTCGGATGATGATCCAAAAAACATTCAGTTGATCACTGAAGAGATGACTCGTTTGAAGGCGAAATACCCGGAGATGAGTTTCTTTATGATTGAAACGGAAAAAGGTGAGTTCGTGAAACACGAAATTACCGTGAGTGGCTCGACCGGTTCATATCTTTCTGCCGAAGCAGCAGAGCAGCAAATTCGACTCTTCTAAAGTCTTGTCCGAAAATAAACCCATGCTTGCAGATGCAGAGTCTAGTAACCTAAAACTCTAGTTATCTCGGGAGGGGTTTCATGCGTTCTCTGGTTTATACAACGATGCTGGTTGCTTTCCTAACTCCGTTTTTCGTTAAGGCCGCTGAGGGGAACGATCTCCAATGTCGCTACCTTTATGCGATCGAACAGGGTTTTTTATCTCAACATGTGATCTATTCAAAATTAGATCAGACTTTGCAAGACCGTGTGGTTGAGCAATATATCAAACACCTCGATCCGACAAAAATTTATCTCCTTCAATCGGATGTCGATAAAATCAAAAAAACCATGGGTGCTGTTTTTGAGAAGCTAAAAAACAAAGATTGTTCACCGTTGCTTGAGGCGCAAAAGATGTTGGTGGATCGCGTGAAAGAGCGCGCTGACTTTGCTAAAAACTTCCTCGGCAAAAAATATAAATTTGATCCGAAAGTAGAAATCGTTTTTGATCCCGATAAAAAACCTTTTCCAAAAACAGACGCCGAAGCCGACGATTTTTTAAGCAAATACATTCATTTCCAAGTTTCCAATTATTTAGCAACCGACATGAAAATAGAAGAAGCTAAAACCAATGTGAAAAAGAATTGGGACCGCGCTGTGAAGCGCACCTTGGAGACAACTTCGGACGACATCTTTTCTGGCTATTTGGATTGTTTTGCGCGCGGACTTGATCCGCACTCATCTTTTTTCTCAAAAGACGTGCTTGAAGATTTTGAAATTCAAATGAGTCTTTCTCTCGAAGGCATTGGCGCGACTCTTTCGTCGCAAGATGGCTTTACCGTGGTTGAATCTTTGGTTCCTGGCGGATCAGCGGCGCGTTCGGGCCAAATCCAGCCACAAGATAAAATTATCGCTGTTGGCCAAGGCGAAAAAGGCACCACTGAAAATGTGGTCGAACAAGAACTTCGCGATGTGGTGAAAAAAATCCGCGGCGAAAAAGGCACGAAAGTTCGTTTGACGATTTTAAGAAAAGTTGGCGATCAGAAAAAACGCTTCGATGTGGTTTTGACTCGCGATAAAATTAAGCTTGAAGACGAAGCCGCTTCAATCTTGTATCAAGACAAAGAAGTTGCCGGAGTAAAAAGAAAAATCGGAATTATCAATTTCCCATCTTTCTATGCTGATTCTCGCAAGGGTGGACGTTCTTCGGCAGCTGATTTGAAAAAGCTGATTGCTGAAGCTCGGACTAAAAAAGTCGATGGCTTGGTCCTCGATCTTTCTAATAATGGTGGTGGAAGCCTTGAAGACGCGGTGAAAATCGCTGGTCTTTTCTTTCAAACCGGAAACGTCGTGAAACAAAGCTCTCGTGAAGATGCCAAAGGCGATATCACTTTGAAAGACACCGATCCCATGGTGGATTGGCCGGGACCATTGGTGCTGCTGACGTCTCGTATTTCAGCCAGTGCTTCTGAGATTGTGGCTGGAACTCTGCAAGATTATAAACGCGCGGTGATTGTTGGGAATGACCACACTTTTGGTAAGGGAACAGTTCAGTCTGTTGTTCCAATTCCTCAGGATCTGGGTGCGATCAAAGTGACTGTGGGAATGTTCTTTACTCCTGGCGGTTATTCGACTCAGCATCGTGGTGTGACTTCGGATGTTGAAATTCCTGGGCCTTACATGACTGATGATATTGGTGAGAAATTTTTGGATTACTCATTGCCGCCGAAAAAAATCGACGCGTTCTTGTCGCCGGATGCTTATGTGAAAGATGGACCCGGCACTTGGGCAACACTTAGTCCTGAGTGGTTAAAAACTTTGTCAGATAAGTCGAAAGCTCGTGTTGATAAAGATCCTGAATTTAAAAAAATTGTTGATGAGCTGAACAAAGCCAAAGAGCGCGGCAAAGTCATCAAGCTTTCTGAAGTGACCAAAGATAAAGAGAAAAAAGAAAAAGCGAAGGCCGCGAAAAATGCCAGCCAAGCTGACAAAGACAAAGATTATTTGAAACGCCCAGATGTGAACGAGGCCGAACGAGTTTTGGAAGACTTGATAGAAATTGAAAGCTCAAAAAAAGTCGCTGACAGTAAGTAGTCAAAGACTGGTTCCGCAAACCTTTTCTAAGGAGTAGAAAATGGTCAAAGTTCTGTTGCCAATGATGGCTCTGACGACAGGGATGTTGTTCGGAGTCACAGCGAGTGCTTCAAAGGCACTAGCACCCGGAGATCAAATTGTTCGCGACTTTGCAAAGGCAACAGGCTTTCGGCAATGGGTGGGAGCTCTGACCAAATATTCCATTCCCGGGGATTATCAATACATTGAACAGACTTTCAAAGTTTATCCGAATCTGACAAAAGATGACTCTTTACCAAAGCTGAATTTCGAAAAAGACACTTTTCAAATTCGTGAGGGCTTAAGCCAAGTCACTCTTCAGTATTTTCCAGAAGAGCCACACACCTTTGCCATCAACGGTCAACGTGTTGAGTTCGGACCTTATGAGCTCGCATCGCAAAAAATGCGCAAAATTTTGTCAGCAATGAATAAAGGCGGACAGGCTTCAAGCTTTTTGCTTTTGCCAGTGGCGTGGGCACAGGATTCGCAAAAAATAGCGACGAAAAGATCCATTGAGATTTTATCAATGACTTCGGCCATCACCACGGCGGAGTCTCCAGCCAAAGCTCCACACTGGTCAGACTTAATGGATCAAGCTCAGGACACTTCGGCTTGGAAAAATTTTGCTGCCAAAAATAAAGTCTGCGTTCAAAAAATTCACGATGTTGAAAATGTTGTGCATGATCAGCAGCTCGATTTTAATTCTATGGAATGCACCAGCATGGGCTTGAAGGTGCATTTGGGTGACAGAGATTTCGTTGCTGAAAAAGGAACCGCCGATAGCTTGGGTGGTTTTTATGTTGAGATTGCGCCCAACGGAAAATTGAAAAATGGCGGATCTGCTTCTGATATTCATCGATTTTCGCTCAGTGAGCCTGACACGATGACGAAAGGTTATGGCGATGATCCTGTGGCGATGTCGTCATCTCCGGCTCAGCGGGATCAAATGGGCGGAGAGTTCACTCCGGATAGCCCGCAAGATAAGGAAATGATGGACCGCTATATGGGAGCCGCAACTCCTGATGTGCGCAACTTCTGCTCATCGACGTGTGCTGAGACTCTGAAACCCTATTGGAAAGTTCTGCAATCGGCAGGAGCCAAGGGAAGTGGCAGCAACGGCTCTGGCGCGGCCTCTTCGGGCTCTCATTAGTCCTCTTTCAGCATCAAGAAAATGACCTTGACCCTCTCTGATTCCTACAGGAAAACAGAGGGGTTCTTGCTTTGAAAAACCCCTGTTTTGGAGAATTGATGAGACCGTCATCCTCGAAAGCTGAGTCCTCTCAGCCAAAGAAAAATCTGGCCAAAAAAACTTTCGCAAAAAAAAAGATGAAGAAAGCTATTTCGACAAAAGCGGCGACGAAAGCCGTTGCGAAAAAAACAACGGCTGATTTTCGCGGACTTTCTAAAGAGCTGCTTCTGAGCATGCATGACCTGATGGTCAAATCGCGAGTGTTGGAAGAGCGCCTGATTAAAATCTACAAAGCCGGAGATGCTTATTTCTGGATTGGTGGGCCAGGCGAAGAAGCTTGGGGCGTTGCCATGGGCTTGCTGATCAATAAAGGCCATGGACCCGAGCATGATTTTCTGCATTTTCATTATCGTTGCACTCCGACTTTGGTGGCCATGGGTCTACCGATGATCGACTCGATTCGTTTGATTATGAATCGCTCAACCGATGTCAGTACTGGCGGTAGAAATTTTTCCAATCACTACTGCTATCCAAAATGGAATGTGGTGCCAGTGACTTCTCCGATCGAAGTTCAGTATGTGGCAGCACTAGGCACAGCTCATGTGCAAAAAAGAAATAAAACCAAAGCCATTTCGATTGTCACCGGTGGTGATGCTGGAACCGCTGAAGGCGATTTTGCGAGCTGCTTAGTTTGGTCCTCACGCAAAGGACAAGAGCTCCCACTTTTAATCACGGTGCAAAATAATCAATGGGGAATTTCAACATCCTATGAAGGCCAGCATGGCGAAACTCAAATTGCGGATCGTGCGAAAGCCTTTAACATTCGCTCGCGAGTGATTAATGGCAATGATCCGGTCGAAGCTTATTTGGCTTTGCAAGAAGAGATGGCCTACATCCGTAAGACGGGAAAGCCTTCGTTTATTGAAGCAAAGCTTTCGCGTTTGTATGGTCACTCCTCAGCCAGCGGTGCGAACGTCATTGGTGGTGAAGTCGATTGCTTGAAAGAGTTTGAAAAGAAATTAATCTCTGCGGGGTATTTGACTGCAGGACGTGCGAAAGAATTATGGGACCAATATGAGAAGGAAGGTTTCGAAGCGCAGCAACAAGTGCGTAACGAACCAACTCCAACGCCAGAGTCGATTTGGGATCATATCTTTGCGGGCAGTGAAAATGCGGATTGGAGAAAATTCTAATGGCAAACATGGCTCAAGCCATTCGCATGGCTCTTCATTATGGCGAAGCAAATCTTGGTGTGAAAGATATTTTTGGTCAAGACGTGGGCGCACCTCTTGGTGGCGTTTTCACGGCGACACAAGGCTTAAAAACGGCATGGAATGCTCCGCTCGATGAGCGTGGCATTATCGGCATGGCAATGGGAATCGCGATGACAGGCGAAAGATGCGTCGCTGAGATTCAGTTCGGCGATTATATTTTTAATACCATCGATCTTTTGAAAATGATCGGCAACACCTCATGGTGCTCGAATGGTCAATATCCGATGCCGCTCGTGGTGATGACTCCGGTGGGTGCTGGAATTCGTGGCTCGGTTTATCATTCGCACTCTTTTGATGCTTGGGCTTCACGTTTGCCTGGTTGGAAAGTGGTGATTCCGTCAAATCCGTTGGATGCTTACGGTCTTTTGTTGGCGGCCATTCAAGATTCCAATCCCGTTTTATTTTTGAATCCCAAAGCTTTGATGCGTGTCAAAGGTGACGAGCTAATTCCTGGAGAGCCGGCTGAGGAAAAAGAATTGAAAGCCATGATTGATGCTCCGATTGGAGATCGCACAACCTGGAAAGCGCGCTGGCCAAAACTGGAAGAATATGTTGTTCCGATCGGCAAAGGGAAAATCACTCGCGAGGGTGATCAGTTAACAGTCGTGACCTATGGGCGCCATGTGTTGATGGTGAATGAAGTGGTGGATCGTTTAAAATCGGAAGGCTTTTCTGTCGAGGTCATCGATCTGCGCTCGATTTATCCTTATGACTGGGAGATGATCAAAACTTCGATTCAAAAAACGGGACGCGTGCTCTTCGTTAATGAAGACACGGAAGTGACAAACTTCGCTGAGCATTTGGTCTATCGCTGCACTCAAGAACTTTTCTATGACTTGATGGCGCGTCCGCGAGTTCTCGCGGGCAAAAACATTCCTGGCATTGGTCTGCATCCGAATTTGGAAGATGCGACGGTGCCTCAGAAAAACGATATTGAGCGAGAGATTCGCGAAATTTTATCTGAGGTTCCATGACGACTCGTCGTCGCGTGCAGAAAAAAAGTCCGAAACGAAGTTTTGATAAATACGATTATTATCACCGAGCTGTGCAGTCAGCCGATGACGATGTTAAATTTCTCCGTCGCGTGTATAAAGATTTGCGCGGCAAAGAGCCTAAAACTTTGCGCGAAGATTTTTGCGGCACATTTGCGCTTTCTTGCGAGTGGGTAAAGCTCAATCCGCGTTTTCAGGCGATCGGTATTGATTTGGATCCCGAGCCTCTGGAGTATGGCCGCGCTCACAATTTACCCAAATTAAAACCCGAGCAACAAAAGCGTGTGGCACTTTTGGAAGGCAATGTTCTGCACTGGAATTTGCCAAAGACCGACATTGCGATTGCGATGAATTTTTCTTTCTGCCTCTTTAAAACTCGCGAAGTGATGAAAAAATATTACGCTAATGTTTTAAAAAGCTTGAAGCAAGACGGTATTTTTATTTTAGATATTTTTGGTGGCAGCAATTGCTACGACAGCAATGTTGAGGTCACTCGCCTTCGTGGTTTTACTTATTATTGGGATCAGACGGGTTTTGATCCTGTGACCAATCGGGCTTTGTTTCATATTCACTTTAAACCGGCGGGGCAAAAAAAAGTTTCTCGAGTTTTTACCTATGACTGGCGGATATGGACCATTCCTGAGATTCGCGAGATGCTGATCGAAGTTGGTTTTAAACGCACGCATGTTTACTGGGAAGGCACCACTCGCGAGGGCGAAGGCAACGGCGTTTTCACTCGCACTGAAAAAGGCGAGTCTTGCGAATCTTGGATTGCCTACATCTCTGCAGAAAAATAGCTGACATTTGAGTGTGAAGAAATCCTCGTTTATAAGCTCAGGACTTCACTGGCAAAGCTTTGTCATTTTAAATATCTTCACAACTTGAATGAGACAACGGACGGAGGTTTTATGAAGACAATGATTTTAGCTATCGCACTGCTAATCACAGGAGCGATGAGCTTTGCAGAGACCACTGCTGACGATGCTGAGCGCGCGATCAAAAAGGGAGCTCATCGCACGGAAGAGACCATGTGTGCCGAAGGTCAGGCCAAATGTTTGGCAAAAAAAATCAAGCATCGCGCCGACGAAGCGAAGGACTACACCAAAGATAAAACAAAAGAGATGAAAAACGACATGGACGAAAAATAAAACTGTCTAACTTTTCGACGACCCTTTTCTTTTTTCATGATGCCAATAAAAAACGATCGCTCTGGCCTTTAATTCATGGAGTGCCCAGAGGTTCTCATTTATTTTAAGGCGTGATGAAATATCCGAAATATCGGTTGAACTCTCTCATTGTCTTTTCAATTTTCGGGCTGTTGTCAGCTTGCTCGCATTCATCATCTTCGGAATCTTCGCCGGCTCAAACGATGTGCGCTCATTCAACGTCATTAACTGCGGGCATTGTTGGTGGGAAAAAAGTCGATGCGTCGTCACCGCTGGCGCACAGTCTTGTTTTACTCTTGATGAAAACCAGTGATGGCACCATCAATTGCACCGGGACTTTGGTCAGCCAAGATGTGGTCTTGACGGCAGCTCATTGTGTGGCTGGAGTTTTGAAAGATCCCAGTCATTTGATGAAAGTTATTTTTTCGACAGAACCGCAATGTGCCGTTCATCGCGGACAAAATTTATCTCAAGGATCTGTTGAGGCCGTGCGTGTGCCATTGAATTGGTTTAAATCAAATCATGAATTGAGTGACTTGTCGTTGGTAAAACTGGCGGCAGCAGCTCCGGCAGAATATTCGCCATTGCCGCTGGCGAAAAATTTTCCGGAAATTTCTGTTCATCAAGCGGTCACTGTCGCGGGTTATGGGAAAACCACCAAAGACTACGATGCGATAGATCCACAGCCTTTGGCACTTCGAGTGACTCAAGTTTATTCTTTGAATGCCTCGTTGAAAAAAATCTTGTTGCAAAGCTTGCGCAAGCGAGATCCGAACTCGACATTGAACGCTGAAGATATTCGAAATACTGACGACAAAGAAAATTTATTTTTCGATCAATCCGAGGGGCATGGAATCTGCGCCGGTGATTCCGGAGCTCCAGCACTGATCGAATCAGGAAATCAAATGCAAATTATCGGAGTGGCTTCCGCTGTCGAAAATCCGCTGGATTCAACATCGAAATGCGGCCTGTTGGGAGTTCACACCAACGTCGTTCATTACCAGTCTTGGTTAAATGAAACCTTGCAGGATTTCGATCAGCCATAATTTTTTAATTAAAAAAATCAGAGATGAGCTTTTAGCTCTGCCATCGTCATCAAAGCTGACATGTGAAGTCCTTTTTCCTCAAGCTTTGGCTCGTGACCAGAGCCTCGGTGGATCACGCAAAGCACATGCTCAACCTTGGCGCCAATGCCACGCAAGTCTGCGGCAGACAACACCACCTGTCCACCGGTGGTGATCACATCTTCGATGATGCAAACTTGTTTGTCTTTGATCTCAAGGCCTTCAGCAAATTGGCAAGTGCCATAGTCCTTGGCAGATTTGCGCACAAACACGCAGGGGATTCCTGTTTCAAGGCTCAGTGCGGTTGCGATCGGAATGCCGCCCATCTCAAGGCCCGCTAAAATTTCGGTGCCTGCTGGGATTTTTGATTTCAGATGTCTGGCAATTTCTTTCAGAAGCTCTGGCTTTGATTCGAAACGATATTTGTCGAAATACTCGTGCGAAATTTGGCCTGAACGCAATTTGAATTCGCCGGTGAGGTAGGCAATCTCATAAATTTTTTGAGCGAGCTGTGATTTTGTCATACTTTAATTTTAAGACGGTTTGCGAAGTTGGTTCTTGCGAATTTGCCATTGTTCCAAAGCATATTGGCGCATATCGGTGATGTTATCAAACTCATCAACGATTTCGACACCGAGCAAAGTTTCGATGGCATCTTCCAAAGTCACAATGCCGGTCACGATGCCGTATTCATCAACTGCCAGAGCCATATGCTCTTTGCGTTTCACAAACAGGTCAATGACTGCCGCCACCGACATACGCTCAGGCACGGCATTGATCGGCGAGATCAGTTCTTTCATTGGCATCTTATGATGATCACTCGACATGGCTTCAAGAATTTTATATCGATGAGTCATGCCGATAATGTTATCAAGATTGCTCTCGTAAACAGGAATGCGTGAGAAGCGCAACGGGCGATATTTGTTGGCAATGGCCTCAACGGTTTCTTCGGCTTCCAAAGCAAACATCACTGATCTTGGTGTCATGATATCAGAAACGAACATACTGTTCAGCATGAGCAAATTTTTGATGATGTTGGATTCTTTTTGTCTCAGAGTTCCTTCTTCAACACCAAGTTCCGCTGCCGCCGCCATCTCTTCACGAGTCACAGAGGCCGTATCGGGGCGATTGAACAGCTTTCCTAAAAGCTCCGACAAACGAACGATGGGAAATAAAAGGAAGATAATCAATTGAATGCTATAGGCGGTGAAGGGAGCCAAAGATTTCCAATAAGTGGCGCCAATAATTTTCGGCAAAATTTCTGAGAACACCAAAATACAAAAAGTCAGAATAATCGAAGCCACCGTGACCGCATGATTGCCGTACTGCTCTTGCATCAGGGCGCCAATCGAAGCAGCACCCAAAGTGTTCGAGATCGTATTCATGGTTAAGATCGCGGCCAAGGGACGATCAATATTTTCTTTCAGATGTTCGAGTAAATGTCCGCTGCGACGATTTTGTTGAACAGCGAGGGCGACATAGGCTGGCGTGATAGATAAGAAGACGCCTTCAATCAGTGACGACAAAAATGAAACCATTAAAACAAGGGCGAATAAGACTAAAACTAAACTCATTTTGAGAAGTTAGATTAGCATGCCTCATGACGGGCGGGTAGAAATGAAAAGGGCCAGCATTGCTGCCAGCCCTTGGTCGAGGTTTATCTCGTTTGAGAACAGGATCGGGAGCAAAGTAAGCTCTTCGAGCTTACTTAGTCGGTTATTTATTCTCCGCAGCGCGTTTCTCTTGGTACTTCTTCGCCAGTTCTTCTTGGATATTGCGGGGAGCCGCTTGGTATTTCGCGAATTCCATCGAGAACTCGCCTTTACCTTTGGTGGCTGAACGCAAATCGGTTGAGTAACCAAACATCTCAGTGAGTGGAACCTCAGCTTCGATCACGGCATTGCCTTCGAAAGCTGTGGTGTTGATGATCACACCGCGACGCTGATTGATCTGACCCACCGCTGTTCCTTGATATTCATCAGGCACAGTTGTTTCCAGTTTCATGATTGGCTCAAGAACTGTCGGTTTTGCTTTTTGATAAACTTCACGCATTGCCGCCATCGCCGCAATTTTGAAGGCCATGTAGCTGGAGTCAACGTCATGGTACGCACCGTCTTCAAGGTCGACTTCAACGCCCACGATAGGAAATCCTATCAATGGACCTTTTGCACACTGTTCTTCAAAGCCCTCTTCCACCGCTGGAATAAATTCACGAGGAATACGACCACCAACAACTTCATTGTTGAATTTGAAAGTCTTGCCGTCTTCTTGCGGAGGAAGTGGACGAATCTGTCCAACAACTTTCGCGTACTGACCCGAACCACCGGTTTGCTTTTTGTGAGTGTAATCGTAAGTGGCCCCTTGGCCGATAGTTTCACGATATGCCACTTGCGGTTTACCAACCACAACTTCACAGGCGAACTCACGTTTCATACGCTCAACATAAATTTCCAAGTGAAGCTCGCCCATTCCGGAAATGATGGTCTCAGCAGACTCTTCATCACGGTGAACGCGGAAAGTAGGATCTTCTTTACGGAATTTTTGCAGAGCTTTTGAAAAGTTATTGGCTCCGGCTTTTTCTTTCGGCGCAATCGCCAAAGAAATCACGGCATCAGCAATGTGCATTGACTGCATCGAAACGTTGTAACCTTCAACGGCAAAAGTATCTCCCGAGGCACAATCCACACCGAACAAAGCGATGATATCGCCGGCATAAACCGTGTCGATCTCTTCCATTTTGTCAGAGTGCATGCGCACCATGCGAGGAATCTTCACGCGCTCTTTGTTGGTCGTGTTGACGATGAAATCACCCTTCGACATTTTACCTTGGTAAACACGCATGTAAGTGAGCTGACCAAACGGAGTCACTTGCAGTTTGAACGCCAAAGCGCAAAGAGGTTTTTCTGAATCTGGGCTGAGCTCAAATTTTTCTTCGTTCTTATCAAGATCCAGAGCGAATTCTTTTTTCTCTGCCGGAGTCGGCAAGTAAGCCAAAACGCCATCGAGCAAATGCTGAACGTTTTTATTTTTGAAAGCTGATCCACAGAACACAGGAACCAATTTCAAGCCGATCACACCTTTACGAGTGGCCGCTTTGATTTCTTCAACCGTAACTTCTTCGCCCATCAAAAATTTGTCGCCGATGGTTTCATCGATATCAGCCAATTTCTCAATCATGGTTTTGCGAAGCTCCAAGCAATGAGCCTTCATGTCTTCAGGCACGGGGACTTCAGTGATGATCTCGCCACTTTCGCCTTCGTTGATATAAGCTTTCATAGTGACCAGGTCGACAATCCCTTTGTGATCTTCTTCAAGACCGATGGGAGCTTGATAAGTCACAGCATTGAGACGCAGTTTTTCAACCAACGCATCTTTCACGCGGTAAGGGTTCGCACCTTGACGATCGAGTTTGTTGACGAAAGCCAAACGAGGAACGCCATAACGTTTCATCTGACGATCCACGGTGATGGACTGAGATTGAACTCCAGCCACTCCGCAAAGAACAAGAATTGCGCCATCGAGAACGCGCAGTGAACGCTCCACTTCGACCGTGAAATCCACGTGCCCGGGTGTATCGATGAGATTGATGGTGTGGTCTTTCCAACTGACGGTGGTCGCCGCAGACTGGATGGTAATCCCTTTTTCGCGCTCAAGATCCATCGAGTCCATCGTTGCGCCCACGCCGTCTTTACCTTTGACTTCGTGAATCGCGTGAATTTTACCGCCGTAATAAAGAATACGCTCAGACAAGGTGGTTTTACCCGAGTCAATGTGCGCAGAGATTCCAATATTTCTAACGGTGCTAATGTCCCACTTCTTGGCCATAATTCCTCGTTCTGTTGTTCCGAATTGAATTCAATTGGTTTTTTCGAACCCATCGAACTATCATGAAGATATTGAGAGTGTAAAACAAAGCTTTTTACGCGCTGCAATTAATACGATCAGAGTGGCATCAAAGTGACAAATGTCAGAGGAAAACTGGGGAGAAATTGGCTAAAAAACAGGCATCATCTTCAACTCTTCACAAGAATCTCGCCGAGCATTTTGGTTTCGCTGAATTTCGTGGCGATCAGGAAGCGGTGATCGCGACTGTGATGACGGGCGGTTCGGCTTTGGTTTTGATGCCGACGGGGATGGGAAAATCTTTGTGTTATCAACTGCCGGCGATGATTTTGCCAGGGCTGACGTTGGTGATTTCGCCGCTGATTGCATTGATGCAGGATCAAGTGGATCAAGCAAAGAAGCATGGCTTGAAAGCAAGTTTCATTGCTTCCACTTTGTCGAAAGAAGAACGCGATCGAAGATATCAGCAGCTTGCTAGTGGCGAGCTCAAACTCTTGTATGTGACTCCGGAGCGTTTTCGTAAGCCTGAATTCTTGGCGGCCTTGGGCGCGCAAGTGGTGAGTCTGCTGGCGGTGGATGAGGCTCATTGTATTTCGCAGTGGGGACATGATTTTAGACCGGATTATTCTCGCGTCGGGGAGTTTCGAGCTTTGCTGAAAAATCCGCCGACCTTGGCACTGACGGCGACGGCGACTTTGCCTGTGCAAAAAGATATTTTGACTCAACTGCAGATCGAAGATGCCCAAATTTTCAGTCACGATCTTGAGCGCCCGAACTTGGCTTTGAACATTCACGACGTTTACGGGATGGATGAAAAAATCAGGGGACTGGTGGCTTTGCGATATCAAAATCCAGGGCCCGCGATTATTTATTTTTCGTTGATTCAAACTTTGTACAAAGCTTCCAGCGAGCTTGCGAAATTGGGACTGAATCATTTGATTTATCACGGACAACTTTCACCTGAAGATCGTAAACGCAATCAGCGGCAATTTTTGGAAAGCGATCATGAAATGATTTTGGCGACTCCGGCGTTTGGTCTTGGAGTCAACAAAGCTGATGTGCGTCTCTTGGGCCACATGGAAATGCCGGGCTCCATTGAAGCTTACTTTCAAGAGGTCGGACGCTCGGGCCGCGATGGCAAACCTAGCAGCTGCCATCTTTTTTACGATCAAGAAGATGTTTCGATTCAAATGGATTTCTTAAAGTGGGCTAATCCTGATGCGAGTTTTATTTCGCAAGTCTATCGTTTGATCGCCTCTGGCGGTCCGGGCTTGCAAGATGAAGGAATGGATTATCTCAGAAAGCAGATGAACTTCTACAACAGCCGCGACTTCCGAGTCGAAACCGCCGTCAATGTGCTCGAGCGCTGGGGCTGCTTGGCCCAAGACTCACGCACCAAATTCGGGTACCGCCCCATCGAAGAACCAACGGCAGAAATGCTGGATGAGCACTCACAAAAAAATCGCGTGCGCGTCCAAAACGAAAAGCTACTAGAAATGGTGAGACTCGCCACCCAAGCCGAAGGCTGCCGCATGCAAACCGTGCTCGAATATTTCGGTCACAAAGCCGATCACTGCGGAATCTGCGATCTCTGCATAAGGTACGCCGTTCCTTTTGCGGGGGACGGAGCGTAATTTTAGCTACGGCCGAGTCTGGTCAGCGGCGACGGATCAAAATAAACTTCGTTGCGAGTGATTTTATTTTGCTCATTGAACTCGACAATATCGAGCCCCTCAATCTTCAAAAAACCATCGGACGAAGGAATCTCCGCCAGCCACTTCAAAGTAAAACCTTTCGGCGTCGGAAAAATTTCCTGACAAGTCCATTTCCAATTCGGATTGCGATTCAAAAGCCGCTCGAAGTAATCAAAAATTGCCTCACGACCTTTCAGACCTTGAGGCAGCGACGGATCTTTGTAAAAGGCATTGCCCGCATAAAACTGAATCAGTTTCTGAGGCTGATTCCCAGTCCAAGTCGGCAACCATTGATCACAAAATTGAAACGCATCTTTTTCTGTCATGACGTTATTAAAAGGGGCGGCTAACGGAGAGTCAAATGGCAAAATTCATAGGGAAATTCTTAACTGATAGAGGAAAATAAAAATCCCAGAGCTTTCTCTGGGATTTTTATTTTTTAGGACGCGCTGTTCCCCGCAAAAGGAACGGCGTACCTTATGCGACCTTTTTATAGAAATCGTATTTTGCTGATGGATCGAAATATTTTTTCATTTTGTTGTATTTTTTCACGTCACGGAAGCACGCTTTTTTGTAATTCTTCGTGTGAGTGGTGAAAACTTTGTCGAGGAAGCTGTAGTAAGTTTTGTACAAATGATTTGTCAGGAAGTGGCAATACCACTGATGCGAAGTTGTTTCTGGCACCCAATATTTTTTGGCGAATGATTGGATTTCGCGATTGAATTTTGACCACCAAATGCGCGCTTCGGTTTTGTGAACAAAGTTGCCAACGAAATAGGGTTTGCCAAAACAATACAGACTCACTTCCCAACCATTGCCAACAGGCTTGCAAGTTGTTTTGAAAGAGAAATCCCCATATTTGTACGTTTTCTTGAGTGTCATCGATACTCCTTTGCGCCAATCAGGCGGAAGATAATTATGGTCAAGCGCTGACCGAGCAGAAATATATCGGCGAACTCAAAAAAATTTTGAGTCGGTATTAAAATTATGGATTCAAAATTGGACTTTTGGTCTCAAATCGACGCGCTGTATCCGTCGTTAGGAACGGCGTACTTATTCCGGAGCGTCGATGGCGCTGAAGAGTTGGTAGCAGTCGGGGTTGCTCATGATTCGGCGAGAGGATTTAAAACTGCGATCAAATTTTCGTTGAGCGCAATGTTGAATTTGCAGACCAAGGAGAGCGCCGACTTTGTTGTTTTCAGGTTTGGCTTCGATTTGCTGGCGGCAGGTTTGTTGATACTGAGTCCAAATGGTGGCGCAAGCATTATGAGGCATCGTGTAGCACTCGGACTGCAAAGTCTGCGGAGCACAGGGCTCTGCCGCCATGTCTTCGGCTTGCAGCATCGGATTGATCAAGGCTTGCATAAATCCCAAAAGAAAAATGAGCCCCGCAACGACACAAATACCAAGCTCAAAAGAGTGCGGAAATCCCAAGGCCTGAAGCCCACGATCATACCAAACGGCAATCGCCAGCCCCAGCAGGATCAGAAAGAGAATATTCACTGACGGCGCATGAAATAGAAATTCGGCAGCTTGCCACACGAGCCAAGGAGCCAGCGCTATTAAAATGAAGCGAAGGAACCACCTTTGAGTCATGGCTCTATTTTAAACTGTTTTTGTTTGAAATCGTATCTGACGCCCACTCTCCGTCTCAAGTCGAGACTTTGGTCTGTGAGAGTTTGTTGATGATTGTGGGTTGGCATCTGATTCGCAGTGAGAGTTGGTATTCGAATAATCATAGGCGTGAGCTGCAAATGGCAGCTGATGAGGGAGAATTTATGCTAAAATTGATCGCGCGCAAGGGCTTGATGACAACATGTTTGACACTCTTGATGCTTGCTTGGGCTATTTTATTAACGGCAGTCATCGCGCGCGCGGAAGAAACTCCCCTGGCTCATATCGTTTGCCAAACTCAGGAATTTTCACCGAACGTGGATTTGGAAATTCGTCATCAAAATGACAAAATGGTTTTAAATATGATTCTGACGGATGATTCCGGAATGAATAGCGCGATCTCTGATTCGCAAATCAATATTTCGGCGACGGATATCAAAGTCCTCACCGAAAAACGCAGTGGAGTTTTTAAAATGATCGATCCGATCTCGGGGCCGCAATTGTTGGCTTTGAAAGACGGCAATGGCTATATTTCTTTGAATGCCAAAGGCCAAACCGCCGTCATCGATCTGAAAAACTGCAAGTAGAAACCGCAATATACGCCGATCACTGATCCAAATCAAAAGCCGTGTGCAATGCTGCTGCGGCTTTTTCTAAGTGCGGCTGATCGATCACTGCACTAATTTTAATTTCGGATGTGGTCACTAAGTGCACAGGCACTTGAGCTTTGGCTAAAACTTCGAAAAATTTTGCAGCCACGCCGGGATGATTTCTCATGCCGACGCCGACCACAGAAATTTTTGCCATTTTATCCATGATGACCTTTTCAGTCTTTAAATTGGTAGAGGAATTTGATTTACTGAGAACTTCATTGAGAACTTGGTTTGTCAGCGGCAAATCTTCTTGAGTCACTGAAAAGGCCAAACGCTGAGCGGTGCCATGACTTGAATCCGACATCGACTGAGTGATGATGTCGATGCTGACACCTTTTGCCGCCAGATGATTAAAAAGATCAGCCAGAAAATCCGTGCCTGCCGGAACGGGATTGAGTTTAATCACCACGGTGGCCGAATCATGAGTCACACTTGAGACCATCGGGTTTTCCATCGTCAACTCTCCTTCTGGAACGATCCAGGTTCCTTCGCGGTCTTCAAAAGACGAGCGAAGATGAATTTTCACGTTGTATTTAGCACCCAACTCCACCGAGCGGATATGCAGAACTTTAGAGCCAAGGGATGCCATCTCCATCATTTCTTCAAACGAAAGATAAGGAATCTCTTTAGCTTTTTTCACTAGGCGTGGATCGGCGGTGAAGACGGCCGGAACATCGGTGTAGATTTCGCACTCACGGCTTTTCAAAGCAGCAGCCACTGCGACTGCCGTGGTGTCACTGCCGCCGCGACCGAGAGTGGTGATATTCATGTTTTCATCGACGCCTTGAAAACCAGCAATGATTGGAATGATTTTTTGCTCGAGCAATTTCTCCAAAAGCTCCGCGCGAATATTAAGGATGCGCGCTTTCGAAGACAAATTATCGGTTTCAATTCCTAGCTGATAAGCCAGCAGCGGTTTTGCTTTATAACCGCGTTTTTCAATAGCGATGGCCAAGAGTGCAATGGCAACTTGCTCGCCAGAAGCGACCAACATATCGTAAGCGGAGCCGCGATAATTGGGATCAATTTGATTACCCAGTGCCACCAAACGATTGGTTTCACCCGACATGGCCGAGGCCACTAGCACGGGCCATTGGCCTTGCTCAAAATCGCGAATCACGCGAGCGGCAACAGCTTCGATGCGCTCGATGGTGCCGACGGAGGTTCCGCCAAATTTCTTAACTACAATTCTTGGTTTCATTTTCGGGTTCATTCTTTTCAATTCGTAATCTTTCTTTGCTTGCGAGGCAATGCTATATTGAGAGAATGAAAGCTTCGCGGTTTCCAAATCCTAGAGCGACCACTCCAGAAGGTCTACTGGCGATGGGTGGTGAGTATACTGCCGAAAATTTGGTGGATGCCTACACACACGGAATTTTTCCGTGGCCCCAAGACGGTTATCCGCCGCTTTGGTTCAGTCCTGATCCGCGCGGAATTTTGGATTTTAACGATTTGCATATTCCGCGCAGTCTTGAAAAGTGGGATCGGCATCATCCCGAGTGGATCTACACCATCAACCAAGCTTTCTCACGAGTCATTCGCGAGTGTCAGACGCAGTTTCGGCCCAAACAAAACGGCACATGGATTCGTCCAGAAATGATTCCGGGTTACGAAGAGCTTTTTGAACAAGGACACATTCTGTGTTTGGAATGTTGGAACAAAGAAGAATTGATTGGCGGCATTTACGGAGTGCTGGTGATGTCGCTCAAAGGAGAGCTGGTGTTTTCCGGTGAAAGTATGTTTCACAAACAACCAAACGCCTCGAAAATGGCATTATGGAAAATGGTTGAGCACTTGCAAAAGCAGGGGCATCGTTGGATGGATTTGCAGATGATCACGGACGTGACCTCAAGTTTTGGCGGCAAGTATATTCCTCGTGAAGAATACCTGGCTCGTCTTGGTGTTTAACGCCGTTGGCGAGTTTGAAGAAACCAGGACCATTGTCCAAGGTGAAAAGAACATCGACAGAATCTCAAAAACAATTTGAAGAAAAAGGTGATCTGCCCACATGGGACTCCGATAAAATAGAACAAGGAGACCACTCCGATGGCAGCAGCGAGATACGAAACCAAAGAAAAAGCGTCAATCGAGATCTACGGCAAAGGTGGGCAGGTGATCGCACAACTCAAAAATCTCAGTGTGACCGGGGCTTGTCTCGAGTGGACTCAAGATAATGTGGATATCAGCAAAGGTGATCTTGTGCGCATGACAGTGGTGTTAAGAGCCCTGAAGCGTCGTCACAATATGAGTGCTGAAGTGGTGTGGGTCGAAGGCAAACGCACCGGTCTTAATTTTATCAAATACGAAGACGTTCTTGATCGCATGATCGAGAAGAACGCCCTCTAATCAGACACTGCTTTTTATTGAGAAAGCAGATCATATCCGTCGAGAATCGCTTTGTACTGATCCATGAAAGCTGTTGAGCCTCCGTTGGTTGTCGAAGTGGCATCGCAATGGCCGATGTTTTTCCAAAGAAAATGACGACAGTTCAAATTGAATTCGCATTTCTGCCAGTTACAAGAAATCGAAGTCCCGTTGTAGGGAGTATAAGATCTTGTGTTGTTGCTCACGGCTTGTTCCATTTTCGTAAAACAAGTTTGGCGTGTGCTTGGATTTTTTGTATTCGGGCACATAAAATCTTTCAGCGAGTCCGCAAATTTTTGTTTTGAGCCGAGCGTATTTCCTTGGTTCGAAATAATCGTCGTTGCCCAATGAGCCATCGCTTTTTGGCAAGAAGAAGTCAGGTTGCCTTGGGGGCAGAAAAATTTGTAGAACCCAAGTCCTGCCGAAAAATTTCCCCACATGCCCGTGTAATCATGATTGTCCGGAGTCATCCGTAAATTCTGATATGAAGAACCAGATGAGGCAAAGCGAACTCCTGATGGCAGAGAAGCGCTTTCGTTGATGTAAAACTCTCCATCAGTTCCCAATTGGTGAAAATCCGTCGATGAAAAGGCGCCAGCGACCGGAATTCCTAAAGTCGGAGCTAAAGCAATTGCCATCAACCAACCCGTGTTACAGCCATACAGAATCGCGTAAGCATCATCAGTGAAATGCCCGCGCAGATTTTCGATGCCAGAATAGTTTTCAGAAATTCGGCGGTATTTACTTTCTAGCTGAATTCCATAGGCGACAGAACCGTGCGAAAAAATCTGCAAAGACGAAATTCGTTGGTAATTCGTCATATAGTCGACAAAACTTCTTTTACTCAGAGTCGAACCGTCAGCCTCGACAATTTGCATACCGTGATCTTTAAAAAATGCGGTGTCTTCTTCCGTTGAATTCTCAGTCACTGAAATCAGAACCATCTGTTGCTGCGGATAAGTTTTTTTCATCTTATAGGCATAACCGACAGCGGATTGCATAAACAAAGTTCCAAGGTCATGACCTTGACCAGCAACGATGAGCGCCGTTGGACGATGATAGTCGATGTTGGTATCGCCCAGAGTGGCGACGATAAAGGCATGGGCCTGGAAAGAAAGAGTCAGGGCCATCAGAAAAAGCACCCCTGCTCTGCGCGCAAATTGAATCATATTAAAACCCCTTTTAGTTTGTTACCGGAGTCTTTTAACTCGCCGCATTAAATTTTTCTAGGTCTTTGTGTGAGGGGAGACCAGAAGTGGTCATGGCGGCATATAAGTACATGATATAACTTAATTATAAATATTATAAAATTCAATAGCATGTAAATTTTGCGAAATTTTAAGAGGTACGCCGTACCATTAGTCCACCGTTATCTCTTAAGGAAGAATTCGAGCCAGTGGCTGGCGACGGTGAGCCAAGCTTTTGGGGCTGTCCAATAAAACAAAAATCCCCAGAGGAAAAAAGCAGCGAGCATACGAAAAGTCGCTCGCGGTTGGGTGAGCAATCGAGCCGAGGCTTTTTTCATTTCCAGTTTTTGCTTTTGCTGCTGCTGATCTTTCAGTTTTTGGGCGAGGCCCTGCAGCAAAACCAAACGGTGAGGCATCTCTAATTTTTGAAATTGCACTCCGACCAGCATTTGTGTGCGACCGATGGGCTCAAGCCGTGTCACCAAACCAAAGCAGGCCATCTGAGCTTTGTGTGGAACCTCGAATTGAATTTTGATCATTTCGCCAACGATGGGGCATAAATCTGATGGCGCCGTGAAAGCCAAGCCTGTCAGTGAGATGTTGCGGATCTCTGTGCCCTCTTCCCAGGGCAATTGCCGCGGACCAGCCACTCTGACCAGAGTGTTGTCTTGGGGCTGCAAAATATAACGCGGGCTGCGCGAGTGATATCGAGCTAAAGTCATTGTATGAACTTATCGGCGAAAGTCGGGCCGAACTCAGTGGTCTGGCTTAAAAAAAGGCCTCGTCCTGACAGGAATCAAACCGAGTTTTGATTCCTTCTCGTCAGGAGATGTCTTAAAATGAGATTCACGTCAGATCCAAAAAAGATACCAAGGAAAATGCCAAACAAATGACCAACAAATCGCTGAACAAACCTCTTCCGAAGCCGCGCAAGCCGCGGAAACCCAAAATCATGGAGCATCCACTGTCGTCAGCAGTGGAGTTCACCAATCGTGAGATCGGCTGGCTGAATTTCAATCGTCGGGTGCTTGTGGAAGCTGAAGATCCACGAACGCCATTGTTGGAGCGTCTGCGCTTCCTCAGTATTTCCAATTCCAACTTTGACGAGTTCTTCATGAAGCGAGTTGGTGGTCTGAAGCGCCAAGTGGCGTACGGTATTTCGCCGAAATCTTCTGACGGCAAAACGCCGACGCGGCAATTGCAAGAGATTCGCAAGCAGGCTTTGCAAATGGTGCAGGATCAGGCGAGTTGTTTTTCGAAAAGCCTCAGGCCTTTGCTGAAAGAAAAAAGCATCTACTTGGTGAAATGGTCTGAACTTTCCGCCAAAGAAAAAGAAAATGCGCAAAAGTATTATCTCAAAAATGTTTTTCCAGTGCTCACTCCTTTATCGGTGGATCCGGGGCATCCATTTCCATTTATCTCCAATCTTTCGACCTCGCTGGGTGTGACTCTGAAGCATCCCAGCAATGAAGAAAAGTTTTTTGCGCGCGTGAAAGTGCCACAACTGCTGTCACCTTGGGTGCGGGTTGAGGCGGACAAGCTTGAAGAGTATAAATTTATTTCTTTGGTGGAATTGATTCAGGAAAATCTCAAAGATCTTTTCCCCAATATGATCGTGCTAGAGTCAATGCCTTTTCGTCTGACAAGAAATGCGGATATCACTCGTGACGAAGAAGATGCTGAAGATCTTTTGGAGATGATCGAGGAAGAGCTTCGCCTGCGTCGGTTTGCCGAAGTGGTGAGACTTGAGCATGCGCCCAAGCCTGATCCATGGATGCTCAAATTTTTAATGGATGAGTTAGAACTCACTGAAGACGATATTTATGAACTTCCAGAGGAACTTGATTACACAGGTCTCACGGTGATTGCAGACCTTGCGATTCCAGCACTTCGCTATGAGGCTTGGGCTCCTGCTGTGCCGACAGCATTTTTGGATGAAGACCCGGCGCAGATTTTTAATGTGATCAAGCACAGTGATCAATTGCTCCATCATCCGTATGACAGCTTTAATCGCACGGTTGAGAAATTCATTCGCGCGGCCTCGGAAGATCCCAAGGTGTTAGCGATTAAAATGACTTTGTATCGCACGGGCGACAACAGTCCGTTTATTAAAAATTTGATTCGTGCGGCAGAGATGGGAAAGCAAGTTGTCTGCTTGGTGGAACTCAAAGCCCGCTTTGATGAGGAAAGAAATATCTATTGGGCACAGTCGCTTGAAAATGCGGGCGTGCATGTGGTGTATGGCATCGTGGGGCTGAAGACGCATGCGAAAACGGCTCTCGTCGTTCGGCAAGAGGTGGATGGGCTTCGCTGTTACGCGCACATTGGCACTGGAAATTACAATGTCTCAACGTCGCGAACTTACACAGATGTGGGATTGCTGACGGCCAATGAGGCAATTACGTCTGAGTTGGTTGAGTTTTTTCATTATCTCACGGGGCGATCACTCAAAAGCGATTATAAATATTTACTGATTGCGCCGATCAATATGTTTTCAAGATTTAAGCAAATGATCGAGCGAGAAACTGAAAATGCTAAGGCCGGAAAACCATCACAGGTCATCGCGAAGATGAACAACATGGAAGAAAATGATATTTCGCTGGCACTCTATCAAGCCTCAAAAGCTGGAGTTTCAGTCGATATGATCGTGCGTGGCTTTTGCTGTCTTCGCCCGGGAGTTCCGGGCATGAGTGAAAAGGTGAAAGTGATGTCGACCATTGGTCGCTTTCTTGAGCACTCGCGGATTTTTTATTTTAGGAATGGCGCTATGGATCCCGTGGACGGCGAATTTTATATTGGCTCTGCGGATTGGATGTATCGCAATTTACATGCACGAGTTGAAGCCATCGTTCCGGTGTTGGACCGCGCTTTGCGCGAGCGATTGTGGGAAATTCTTCAACTGTATCTCAAAGATCAACGACAAACTTGGGATATGAACTCGGATGGAAATTATAAGCAGCGATCACCAGCATCACAACCAACCACAGAAGTTGGTGTGCAGGCGCAGTTGATGGCATTAGCCAAGCAAAAAGCTCCGATCAATGAAGAGCAAGCGTCGGAGTCCTCGTCGGAGTTTATCCAGTGAAGTTGATTTTATTTCGCCATGGTGTTGCCGTGGAAAGAGAAGAATTCATTGCCAAGAATCAGGAGGATTCACTGCGTCCATTGACCGAGAAGGGGCGAGAGAAAGCCAAAATGATGGCGAAGGCTTTGCGAATTTGGGAGCCTGAAATCGATTTGATCGTCAGCTCTCCTTATGTGCGAGCCATGCAGACAGCTGAAATTATTTTCCAGGCTTACAAAAAAGTTCCCATCTTAGAGAGCAGCGAGTTAGTGCCATCCAGTCCGCCGTCAGCTTTTGCGCAGTGGTTAGAAAAACAAATCAAAATGGAAACCTCCATTGTGGTCGTCGGTCATGAGCCCCATCTCAGCACTTTTGCGACATGGACGCTGTCAGGAGCAACGACTTCATTTATGGAATTAAAAAAATCGGGAATGCTTTGTCTTGAGGTTGAATCCCTCTCCGAAGTCAGCCAAAAATCCGCCGAACTCAATTGGCTCATTCAACCGAAACAATTAATTTAGATCGAAAATCGGACCTGCCTTGATTTGACTCAGCGACATATTGCTTTGCTGAAGTGCCGTTCATTTGCATTTAAGCACCAGAATAACTGAAATTCAAACTTCCCAAATTTGGGAAGTTTTGTTATGATGGTGGTGGTTTGTGTATCGTACTTTCGTAAGAAATGTCATTTTTGATGGAAATTATTTTAACGAGATTTGGATTGATCCTCACTATGAGATTAAGCATGGAAGTTCGATTAACGACGATTTGATATTAGATCTATTACAAGATATCGAAAAACGTACTTATAGTGAAAAGAAAAGAGCTAATGGATACGACTATTACGAATTGGATGTCGATTTTCATGAAAAGTTATATCGATTAATTTTGGTTGTTCCGCTGCATATGAATTATTTAGGCGTTAGAAATGTCTACAGGAGATCGAAATGAAAAAGGCAAAGCTGAAAGTTCGCTACAGTAAGACGCCGCCGCCAGGTTGGCCGACAGAAGAAGAATGGGTAGAAATTGAAAAAGAATTGGCGAAAAGTCTTCCAACTCGAGTTTTATCGAAAAATGCCAGTCCAGTTCAGCGAACTAAGCAAGATATCTGTGAACATTTTGTTATTTTTCTTAAAGATACAAAAATGAGTCAACGAGAGCTAGCTGCGAAGTTGGGTGTGACTGAATCTAGAGTGAGTGAAATTCTTCATTATCATCATGATCGTTTCACAATTGATAAGCTGCTTGAGCTTTTAGTAAAACTGAAACCTGAAGTCAGAATTAAGGTCGCTTAAATTATTCGCTTAGATTATTTCAGATAAGTCGTTTCGTTGAGCATGGTCCACAGCAGGCCGTCTTTGAGGCCGACATGCGGAATGATCAATTTATCCAGACGTGATTGGCGCATCACGGTTTGCACGACGAGGGCGGCGGGCACAATCACGTCGGCGCGATCGGCGCGCATGCCAAGCTTGGTGATGCGTTCTTTGTAAGTCATTTTTTGTAGTCGCAGGATCATCTCGCTGAGTTCGCGATAAGAAATAAAAGTGCGACTCGAGCCACCAATCAAAAGTGGCTTTAATTTGCCAAGGCTTTCTAAATTTCCGCCGGTACCGACAGCAAAATCCACTGACTGGCCGGGCTCATTGGATTGAATGAAGTGAGTCAGTGGTTCTAAGAAATCACCCATGACCAGACCCAATTGGCTTTCTGAAAGCTTTCGCTTCTTCATCATTTCCAATGTTCTCACCGTGCCAAATGGAAAGCTATGAGTTGCCGTCATCATCGAATGTTCGGAGAAGGTGAGCTCGACACTGCCGCCGCCGATATCGATGAGCAGTGCATTTTGTGAATCGAGGTGGACTTCCCGGCGCACCGCCAAGTGAATGAGTTTGGCTTCTTCAACTCCGTCGATGACCTCGATTTTAATGCCTGATTTGCGGCGAACCAGATCGAGGAAGGCCTTCGCATTCGAGGCTTCACGCAAAGCGCTGGTGCCCACGGCTCGGATGTGGTGAATATGATATTTTTCAGTGGTGAGGTTTTTAAATTTCTTAAACGTCCGTGCTGAAAGTTTTAAATTTTTGGCGCCAATTTTGCCTTTATTAAAGACATCCGCACCAAGGCGAATGGGGAAGCGATACTTCTTGACCAAGCGCAAACCCTGCAGAGTGTGCTCGGCAATCACCATGCGAATGGCGTTGCTGCCAATATCAATGGCCGCCAGATAGGTTTTCGTTTTTTTGACTTTTTTCTTTTTCTTGAGACCCACGAACATGATTCTGCATCATGACGCGATGTCATGCAATTTGAATGTCAGGTTTTCGTTTTTTCTGAGACAGATTCTTGCTATTCCTAGGGCCTTGAGGGAGTTTGACCACATGTCGAGATCCGTAGACCATCACTTGGAAGAAATTAAAAATTTGATTCTCTCCATGGGCGGTTATGTCGAGCGTGCTTTGGAAGAGGCCGTTCAATCTTTGCTGATCGGTGAATCGCAACCCAAAGAGTCCAAAGCTCATTTTGATAAAGTCCACGAGCTGGAACAAAAAATTAACGAAAACCAAATCACCGTTGATAATGAGTGCATGGCCTTTGTCGCTACTCAAGGTCCAGTGGCCAAAGATCTGCGGTTTATTATTTCCGTGATCAAGATCAATGCTGATCTCGAGCGCATGGGTGATCAGTGCGTGAATATTTCCTACTCGGCGAAAGAGTATTTGGCTCGCACGGAGCGTGTCGCAGGCCTTGCCGACATCGATCGCATGTCTCATCTCGTGCGCGAGATGGTGAAGATGTCGCTGGACTGTTTTGTGAAAGAAAATGTGGAGCTCGCCAAAGCGGTTCTTCTCAAAGACGACGAAGTCGATGCTTTGAAACAAAAAGTTTTTGTCGATGGCTCGGCGGCGATCAAAAAGAACAGCGCCGTTTCTGAGTCGGCTTTGGATTTAATTTTGATCGCGCGCAATTTGGAGCGCTTGGGTGATCACGCGACCAACATTGCTGAAGATGTGATTTTTGTTTCCACTGGGAAGGATGTTCGCCATGGAAAATACTCCTGAGCTCGAAAAGAAATCGGCGCAAATCCTCGTCGTTGAGGATGAAGGTGAAATTCGCGAACTGATTTCGCTCTTGCTTCTGCGCCAAGGTCATTCGGTTCAGCAATGTGCTTCGGTGCCTGAAGCGATCATGGCTTTACAAAAAAATTCTTGTGACTTGATTGTGCTGGATTGGATGCTTCCGCAATTCAGCGGCTTAGAACTGCTTCGGCAATTGCCAGATTTGATCACCGCTCAGGGGCATAAGATTCCGGTGTTGATGGTGACAGCGAAAGCTGAGCCTGAAAATATCGTGCAAGGACTTGAGGCGGGCGCTGATGATTACATCACGAAACCTTTTGAGCCCTCTATTTTTACGGCGCGAGTGAAAGCTCTGCTGCGTCGTGGTCTGGCTCAGTCGCAACCAGCGGTCGCGAAGGAAATTATTCGCATGGGTGAGATGTCTTTGAACATGGCGACCTATGAAGTGAAGTGCGGAACAGAGTTGATTCATCTGACCCCCAGTGAATTTAAGATTCTTTCAACCATGGCGACGAATCAGGGGCGCGTGCTGACCCGCGATCAATTGATTGAAGTGGTGCAAGGCGAGGGAATCAGTGTGACCGGAAGAACCGTGGACACGCACGTCTTTGGTCTCAGAAAAAAATTAGGCGAGTGTGCGGATTGGATTGAAACCATTCGCGGCGTTGGATATCGAGTTAAACAATAGATGCTAAAAAAACTTTTTCCTGCTTATTTTCCGTGGAAACTTTTTTGGAACTTCTTCATCACCCTGCTTGTGATGTTGAACTTGCTTTTTATTCTTTCCCTCGGTGTTGCTTCTTACATTATTGATTTTAGTTTTTATAAAACCGAGCCTTTGATTGTGCTTGCCGTCTTTTTTGGCTTATCGATATTAGCTTCACTGGCGTTTGCATGGCGCTTTACTCATCCGATGAGACGCGTGATTTTAAAAGCGCTAAAAATTGCCAACAAAAAGAAGTTTGCCGAGTACCACAACTTGGATGACATGCTGGCGAATGAGCCCGGCGAGTATTTTGAATTGGAGTTAGCACTCGATAAAGTTCGTCGCAAGATGAAGAAGCGTCGGATTCAGCTGTCCATCGAGCGTGAGGAAACTCAAGCCTTGATGAGTTCTTTGCAAGATGCCATTGCCAGCGTGGATTTAAATTTAAAAATTCAGTTTTATAATTCGCGTTTTGCCAATCAGTTTTTAGATCTCGAAACGGCTCGAGGTCTTAGCGAAGGTCAGCCAGTGGCTTTGGCGCAAATTTTCCGTGAGCCCGAAGTCATTCAAGTTTTTGCCGAGACGCTCAAAGAAAAAGACACACGCTCGACGAAATTAAAATTAAAATCGAAAATTGATAATCAAATCCGATTTTTTTCCATCACGGTGTCGCCGCTGGTGCGAGAAAAAGATGGTGAAGTCTACGGGGCCTTGGCTCTGCTTCATGATATCAGTGATTTGAAACAGTCCGAACAAATTCGCATGGAGTTTGTTGAAAATGCGTCGCATGAACTGCGCACGCCACTGACGTCGGTGAAGGGCTTTGTTGAAACCTTGAGAGAAGATGTGAAAGAGGGAAGGCTTGATCAGCTCCCGCATTTTCTGGATATTATCTCGCGCAATGTGACCAGATTGTCAGATCTAGTGAATGATATGTTGACGCTTTCAAAATTGGAGTCAGGCTCAGCACTGAAGCCTGAGATCGTGCGGCCGGATGAGTTGGCGCAAGATGTGGTCGAGCGCATGGCAAGTCTGGCGTCGGAAAAAAATATTGTGATCAAAGTGATCACGGAAGCTCAACCTTTTTCGGCCGATCACACCAAAGTTGAACAAGTGCTGCAAAACTTGCTTGGCAATGCGATCAAATACATTCAAGAAAATGGGCAGATCGAAGTGCGTTGGGAAGAGCAACCCAAGGCGACTCTTTTAAGAGTGATCGATAACGGTCCTGGTATTGCGGAAATTCACTTGAGCCGATTGTTTGAAAGATTTTACCGTATTGATAAAGGCCGCTCGCGCGATGTCGGTGGTACCGGCCTTGGACTTTCCATCGTGAAACACATTATGCAAAGCCACGGTGGTAGCGTGACTGTGAAAAGCGAGCTTGGCAAAGGCTCCGAGTTCATCTGCCTCTTTCCGAAATAGCCGATACGGCATACCGAGTGTCATTCAAATAGTCAGCTGTTCGCGAAAAGTGATCACTGAGGTTTCGTGCAAATGAACCTGAATCATTTTGAATGAGTGAAAGTCTCTCTGATTCGTTCCTGCGGAAAGTGTCTCACTCTGAGATCGGCCCAAGCTTTGCTCTTTCAACAGGTATCGACCGGATGTCGAGGATTGATGGAGGATATGATGCAACAACAACTGAAACTCACGATTTACATCTCACTGGTTGTGACTTTGTTCTTTGCTTTTCGAGCTCAGGCGCAGTTGCAGCCTCAGTCGCAAAAGATCGATAATCATCGCATGACGGATTGGGTGAAAGTTGGAGTGCCTGATACGGCTCTGAAAAAAGCTTTGGCTTATGAAGCGAATGATCCTCATGCTGATGATAAAGACAAAGCCATCACCAACAAAGATTGGCTGACGATTATTGACTATACGGCTCCATCATCTCAGCAGCGCATGTTCGTGATTAATTTGAAAACAGGTGAAGTCATCAAGTCATTTGTGACCCATGGTGAAGGCAGTGACGATGGTCATGGTCGCGCTGTGAAATTTTCTAATATCGATGGCAGTCTTCAGACGACCCCTGGGTTTTTAAAAATTGGCGATCAATTTGTTTCTCCGACTTTTGGTCCTGCATTTAAATTACAAGGGCTTGAAGATCGAAACAGTGCTGCTGAATCGCGCTTGATCATCATGCACGCGGCTGATTATACGAGCTCCGATTTTGTGAAAGCGCACGGTTCTGTGGGACTCAGTCAAGGATGTCCTGCGGTTCCACCAGAGATGTTGAAGATGCTGTACTCTAAAAATATTCCTGGTAGTCTTTTGTACGGATACACTTCGGACGACGCGAAATAAACAGGATCAATATGAAAATCATTGTTGTTGGTGGCGGAATTATCGGCATGTCTTGCGCGGTCGAGCTTGTTCGTCGTGGAAATTCAGTGACGGTGCTTGATAAAGGACGCGTCGGTCACGGCTGCTCTTACGGCAATGCGGGCTGGATGACTCCGTGTTTTGCAATGCCGCTCGCCATGCCGGGAATGTTTTTTAAATCCATCAAATGGTTACTCAATCCTGAAAGTCCACTTTACATCAAACCCCAGCCCAGTCTTCTGCTTGCAAAATGGTTGTGGCATTTTATGGGCGCCATGAATCAGAAACAAGCTCATGCCGCGATTGAAGCACTGGTGCTGATGTCGCAAATCTCTCTGCGCGAGTACGAAAGTCTCGCACAAAGATATCCTGGCGAAATGGGATTTGATCGCCAAGGTTTATTGATGGTGGCGCAAACCAAAGCCGGTCTTAAAAGCGCAAAAAAAGAAATGGAACTGGTGGCGCCGCGAGGAGTGCCAGGAAAAGCGTTGACTGCCGAAGAGCTTCGCGAATTCGAACCCTCAGTCACCGGACACACGGAAGGCGGAGTTTATTTCCCCAGCGAAGCCCATGCCGAGCCTTTGCGAGTGGTGCAGACGTTGGCCAAAGAAGCTTTAAAACTTGGCGTGATGATTTTTGAAGAAACAGAATTAATTCGTCCAATGATCGAGAATGGAAAATTAAAATCCATCATGAGCAGTCGGGGCGAGATGACAGCTGATGCTTATGTTTTAGCAACAGGCTCGTGGTCGACAGGTCTAGCGCGAGAGCTTGATATCAATGTGCCGATTCTTGGTGGCAAAGGTTACGCGCTGATTGTGCCGCCACTGAAACCTCAACCAAAGCATCCGATGATGCTCATCGAAAAAAAGATTGCGATCACGCCACGAGAAACTTCACTGCGAATTGCCGGGACTCTCGAGCTTGTGAACCAAGACTTCTCGGTCACGCAGCGACGAGTGAACGCGATGATCAAGGGTGCGAGAGAATTTCTCGCCGTGCCTGAAAAATTAGAAATCAAAGAAATTTGGCGCGGCCTTCGGCCCTGCACTCCCGACGGAGTGCCGCTGATCGGATTTCATCCTCGCATCGACAACCTCATGATCGCCTGCGGTCACCAAATGCTGGGCTTGCAAGCGGGCTATGGAACCGGCGTCGTCGTCGGTGAACTTTTCGCGGGCAAGCAGCCTTCAGTTCCGATGTCCGTCTTCAATCCTGATCGATTTTAGGCTGATCTTCGAGTCTATGGGCCAGGTTCAGATTAAAAATGAGACGAACTTTTAAATTGTATGTTTTAAACATACAATTGTATGCTATAACCATACAATATGAATTTCCTTGCTGAGCTTCTTTCAAGTCAAGTCCGCGCCGAAATTTTTCAGCTTCTCTTTGATGGTAAAAAGACGTCTCTTTACTTGCGCGAAATTCATCGACGATCAGGGCTGGCGATCGGAACGATTCAGCAAGAGATTGCCCACCTTAAAAAAATGGATTTAATTCAAAGTGAAAAAGATGGGAACAGAACTTATTTTACCGCGCAAACAAACCATCCCCTCTACAATGAAATTTGCGGCTTAGTTGAAAAGACTTCCGGGGTTGCTGAGCGGCTGAGAGAGGCTCTTTCTGAGTTAAAAGACATTCAATGCGTTTTTATTTTTGGATCATTTGCCAAAGGCACGGAAAAAAGTCATAGCGATATTGATCTTATTGTGATTGGAAATATTAGCTTGAGAGCTTTATCGACGAAACTTAAAAATATCTCTGAACAATCGCAGAGAGAAATCAATCCGCATATTTATTCTTTGAAAACATGGAAAGATAAGTTGAAAAAGAAGGACCATTTTATTAAAACTATTCTTGGTGAAAACAAGATTTTTTTAATAGGAAATAGCGATGTCCTTAAATGACTGGCAGAAAAACGGTTGGCTCAAAATTCATCAGCCAAGCAAAGAAGAGATCGCAAACCTCTTTGAAATTGTCGAGCGAGATCTTAAGGATGCTATTTCTGCAAAAGGTCTCTCCGTCGATTGGAAATTTGGAATTGCATACAATGCTGCCTTAAAATTATGTACGATTTTATTGCACAGCTCTGGATTTCGTCCTGAAAAGAATTTGGCACATTATCGAACTTTGCAAGCCTTGCCATTGATTTTGGGAAACCAATTTTCAGCGGACGCAGATTATTTGGAAGTCTGTCGTAAGAAGCGCAATCAAACCGAGTACGATTTTGCTGGTACAATCAGCGAGGACGAAGCCCGGGAATTGATTTCGTTTTGCTCGGAATTAAAGAAAAATGTTCTAACTTGGCTTCAAAAAAATCATAAAAATTTTCTTTAAAAGAAAATAAGAAGCCCTTCTTCCATCAACGCAAGTGTTAACCAAAGGTGAATCACCTGAAGAATTTGCAAATCATCTAAAAGTTCGACATGATTTGCTTATGCGAATTTATTTCCTCTGTGCTTTTCTTCTCTGTGGCATTTTCTCACATGCGGTCTTTGCGGATTCGCCCAAATGGAAATTGGTTTGGAGTGACGAATTTGACGGCGCCGGGAAACCAGATCCCACAAAATGGAAATATCAAGTTGGTGGTGATGGCTGGGGAAATCAGGAAGAAGAGTATTACACCGATCATCTTGAAAATGCGCATCTCGAAAACGGCCACTTGGTGATCGAGGCCCGCAAAGAAGAGATGGCAAGCAATCATTATACTTCAGCAAGATTAAATTCGCGAGCCAGTTGGACTTATGGTCGCTTTGAATTTCGCGCGAAACTTCCCACGGGGCGCGGGACTTGGCCGGCGGCTTGGATTCTTCCAGATGTAAAAACTTATGGTGATCGCTTTTGGCCTGACAATGGTGAAATTGATGTGCTTGAGGCCGTGGGCTTTGATCAAAACGTGAATCACTTTTCGGTGCACACGAAAGATTTTAATTGGATGAATGGCAATCAGCCGACTTTTTGGACAATGGTTCCTGATGCCGATAAAGATTTTCATACGTATGCTCTGGAGTGGTATCCGGATCATCTTGATTTTTTTATTGATCAAACGAAATATATGACGCTTAAAAAAATTGGTGATTGGCGCCAATGGCCTTTTGATAAAAACTTTCATGTGATTTTAAATTTAGCTATCGGCGGGTCTTGGGGCGGAGAAAAGGGAATTGATGATCAGATTTTCCCTGCTAAATTTGAATTGGATTATGTTCGAGTCTATCAGCTGACGACCGATCAAGTCCTTGTTCGATAATTATTTTTTCGATTCAAAGTCTTTGCGAACGGCATCCAGCAGCAGGCCGCCGTCCTTGTCTGTCAGCTCAAAAAACCATTTCTCGCTGGGGTAAATCACGGCGTTGATGCCGCGTTCGCAATAGCCCAAGCATCCTGAAGCATTCACGCGCACCGCTTTGCCAAATTCGTTTTTGCAAACCTCTTTGAGTTCTTTGCGGAGGGCCTCAGAATTTTTATTCCCACACTTACCGGGTTTGTCTGGAGCATTGGTGCAAATAAAAAGATGAGTTTTATACATAATGAAGTCATGTTACATTGATCTGGTGAAAGACACCAAGGAATTTGAGCTTTATTATCGAAATCTTTTTAATGAACGCTGGGATTCTTTGCGCGCCTCGCTGCTGAGTGCCGAGAAACAAGTGGCGAGATGGAATCAATTTATTCCTTTTGCGATGCGTGCTGAGTTCGGCGAAAAATTAGCGGCATTGCCACAATCTTATTTCTTAAAAAATTCTTTAGAAATTCCCAGGTCTGCAGACAACCTTCTTTCTTTTTACGTGATGGATCCGGCCAGTCAATTTGCCGCCCAGGCTCTCGAAGTTCAAAGTGGTGATTCGGTGCTTGATATGTGCGCGGCCCCGGGCGGGAAAACTTTGATCTTGGCAGAAAGTTTGCGTGATGAAGGTGAAATTCTCGCCAATGAAATGTCAGAAGCTAGACGTGAGCGTCTTAAAAAAGTCATCCAGCAATATATTCCGCGCAATGTGCGCGACCGAGTTTGGGTGACCGGAAAAGACGGCGGCAAGTTCGCACTCACGCACAAAGAAAAATTTGATCGCATCTTAGTCGATGCTCCCTGCTCAGGCGAAAGACATTTGCTAGCATCACCAAAAGATCTGGCCGATTGGTCGCCCTCACGATCAGAAAAATTAGCACAACGACAATATGCTTTGCTGACTGCAGCGCTTTTGGCGGTCAAGCCAGATGGACGAATTGTTTATTCAACATGTGCGCTGTCGCCGCTAGAAAATGACGGCGTGATCAAAAAACTTTTGAAGAACAAAGAGGGCTTTGAAGTTTTATTGACGGACTTACCAGTGCCCGAAGCCGAACGCACCGAATTTGGAATTCAATTTCTGCCAGATCGCTGCGGCTACGGCCCGATTTATTATTCCGTTTTACAGAAAACAACATCCGAAGCTTGAAGTCTTTTGCTGACCACAAGAAATTCAGCAAGATCGTTGTTGATGTTTATAGTCATTTCTACGAATGAGCTTCATTGGCTCATAATAATGCGGAACCCTTTAAGTGCAATACCAATATATCGATAAAAATATCGAAATATTGGTATTCGAGGGAAGCGCCTTTGCAAAGCTCGCCATGAGCAGTGGCTCGTGACCTCTTAAGAAACGCGTTTTGAAGTTTTGTTTTTGATGGTTTGCAAATATTCTTTGAGATTCAAAAAACCGTAGGTGGTTTTGCGGTACATCTCGATGACCTCTTCGCGCAGATCGGTTTCGACGGTGTCCATCATGTGTTGGGGAATGTTGCCTTGCGCGAGGAGAACGGCCATGTATTCTCCGACCACCTCGTAAACCAGATCATCAAGCCCATGCGTCTCCGGATTGATTTTCTTCAAGTGCTTGCGGAAGATGTCGTGCAGTTCATCTTTTCTCATACTTGCCTTTTCGGCTGGACGAGAGAAAAAAGTCAGTGGAAACTGAGTTCGCCATGAAAATTCCAGGCCCAGTTCTTACTTATTCCGAACTCAAAGCCTTTGCCGTCTGGGCCCAAGCTCAGTTGGCCGAGTCCCAATTGCAAGAGATCTGGACCAATGGCGAGCAGCTGGTCTTTCAATTCTATAAATTCAAAGAGCTTTATTTGCTGATCAGTTTGCATCCGCAGCAGCCGCGCATCGCTGTTTTTAAAGAGCGTCCCAAGGTTGAAAAAAAATCTAAGCCGGTCACTTTGTTTTTGAGTTCTCACGCCAGGAATTTGCGCTGGGAAAAGATGTGGACTCAGGAAGAAAGCGGTCGTGTGCTTTATTTATCGCTGACAGCGAAAGACAAAGACTGCGAAATTGAAATTCATTTGATTCCGCGAAATGTGAACTTGCTGGTGAGAAGTGGTGAAAAGAAAATTGCTTGGGAAAGACCGCGTGAGCTTCCGACTTCGCAAAATCAAGAAGTTCTTGAAGCCATTGATTCCAATGTGGATTGGTGGGAAGTCAGTCGACAGTGGTGGCAATCTCGGTTGAAGCCTGCGGATGCAAAATCCACAGGAGCTGCGACTTCAGGAAAAAAACAAGATCCGCGCACGCGAGCCGTGGAGAAAAAGCAAAAAGCCTTGGAGACTTTGCAAGCACAGCTGGAAAAAGGCGAAGCTCGCCGTTACAAAGAGCTGGGCGAGTCTTTGAAATCATCGACTGAAGTGCCCGACGAGTATCAAGATCTCTACAATAAAAAACTATCGGTGATTGAAAATATGCAAAAGGCCTTCGCGAAAGCCAAAGAGCTGGAGCGAAAACGTCAGGGCGTGCTTGAGCGAGTCGAAATCCTTAAAAAAGAAATTTTAAAATTGGAAGAGGATTTGAAAGCTCATCCAACCTTGGATTTTTCAACCGCTCACGCGGGACCATCGGTTGCGACCAAGCTTTTGGAGAAATCAAATTCGAAAGGACGCAAAAAAGTTTTTGCCGATGGCATTGAAGCAGTGCTTGGTAAATCGGCGGGAGATAATTTGGCAATCTTGCGTCAAGCGCAAGCTTGGCATCTTTGGGTGCATTTGAAGGACGATCCGGGGGCGCATGCCATCATTTTGCGAGGCAGAAATCAAAATGTCCCGCAACAGGTGATCGAAGAAGTGGCAGAATGGGTGATGAAAGAGTCCTCTCATGGCAAGGGGATTGGCATCGGTGTTCGATATGAAGTGATTGTGGTGGAGTGTCGTCATGTGCGTCCGATCAAAGGCGATCGCTTGGGCCGAGTGACCTATCACCATCCTCAGGTTTTTAGCTTCGCATCAAAGTAAAATAGAAACAGTTCAAGATTGATTTTCTACTCTGTCGGTCGGACGATTTGATCGGGCGTTTTATGAGGCCTGTCGATGAGGAGATCAACGATGATTGAAGTGCAAAATCTCAGTAAAAGTTACGGTGGAATTCGCGCGATTGAGTCCTTGAATTTCAAAATCAAAAAAGGCGAAGTAGTTGGGTTCTTAGGGCCCAATGGTGCGGGCAAATCAACGACCATGAAAATTCTCACGGGCTTTATGGCGCCGACTTCGGGCTCGGCGGTGATTAATGGCTTTGATGTTTTTGAAAGCCCCATCGAAGTTAAAAAATGCATTGGTTATTTGCCGGAGGTCCCGCCGGTCTATACCGAAATGAAAGTGCGCGATTACTTAAGGTATGTGGCAAAACTCAAAGGCGTTGAGAAAAATAAAATTGAAAGTGCTATTTCTCAGGCGGTTGAAAAAACTCAATTGGGATCGGTGGAAAAAAGATTGATCCAAAATCTTTCCAAAGGTTTTCGCCAGCGTGTCGGCATTGCTCAAGCTTTGGTCTCTGATCCCGAAGTTTTAATTCTTGATGAGCCCACCGTAGGCCTTGATCCCAAACAGGTGTCTGAGATTCGAGATCTCATTCAGCAGCTGCGTGGTCATCACACGATTATTCTCTCAACTCACATTCTTCCGGAAGTCGAAGCCACTTGCGAGCGTATCATTATCATCAACAAAGGAAAAATTGTTGCCGAAGACACGCTCTCGAATCTTTCCAATTTGCGTTCGGGGGGGCAGATCGTGAATTTGCGTCTGAAACGTCCCGGCGAAGACACGGAAAAATCTTTGTCAGGGATTGGTGGCGTGCAAAAGGTGCTCGGTAAAAATCATGAGTGGACGCTGGAGACTCAGTCTGGTGACGATATGATTGAAAAAATCGCGGCCATAGTTATCCAAAAAGGTTACGGCCTGCTTGAGATCAGCTCAGCGAAAGCGGACCTTGAAGATATTTTCTTGAAACTCACTTACGGAGCAGAGCTATGAGTCACTCTTTCGCAAAAACAGCGGCGGTTTACGAAAAGGAAGTTCGTGGGTTTTTCTTAAGTCCGGGATTTTATGTGGTTTGCTTTTTGTGCACGGCGATCTTTAGTTGGCTTTACCCCAACATTCTGGATCAATTTGCCCAAAGTCTGCAGACTTTTATTTTCCAGCCCGACATTCCAAAGCAGCAGCTCAATATTCATTACCGTGTGTTCTTGCCGCAATTGAATATTCTGAACTTGATATTGATCTTTGTGGTGCCAGCGCTAACGATGCGGCTTTTTGCCGAAGAGAAAAAGCTTCGCACTTTTGATTTGCTGTTAACGACGCCAATCACTTCGACCAATATCGTGCTCGGAAAATATTTGGCGGCGATCTCGGCCATCTTGGGCCTTTGCTTTTTGGCTTTTCTTTATCCGCTGGCGACTTCGGTGATGACGTCACTGCATTGGGCGCCGTTGATCATTGCCTTCTTCGGAATTTATTTGGTGGGCTGCGTGTATGCGGCGATGGATTTATTTGCCTCGTCTCTGACTGAAAGTGCAGTGGTCGCTTACGTCATGGCGGTGATTTTCAATATGGGTTTGTGGTTTGTTGGTGTTGGCGTCGACGCCGTTGACAGTCCGAACGTTCGCGCGGTGTTTGAACATATCTCAATCAATAATCATTTGATGGGTTTGGTTGAAGGAACCATTCGCACCAACGGACTTATTTTTATTTTCAGTCTTATTTTCTTATTCTGTTTCCTCAGCGAACGTGTCGTTGAATCTTCTCGTTGGAGGTAGTCATGAAAAAATTAGGGTTTATTTCTTTTTTAATCTCAGGTTTGTCGCTGGCATGTTTGTTTGTACTCCGTTTGCTCTTGGGTGGATGGGTCGCCTATCTTTGGGTGCCGTTGGTCCTTTTTATGGCAAGTCTTGCGGCTGGATTTTGGTGCTTCCGAGGGCTGTACAAAGAATTCTTTGGTTTAAAAACCACCAAAGAGGGGCTCAGCATGGGAGCTGTGATTGCTCTTGTGCTCATTTTATTGGTGGGCGTGAATTTTCTTGGCGCTCGCAAATATAAAACATTTGATTTTTCAAACTCGAAAGTGAATTCACTGTCGGATCAAACCAAAAAGCTCTTACAGAATTTAAAGAGTGATGTCAGCGTCATCTTTTTTTACAAAGATGGCAGCGAGGGCTTGGCTGATACTCGGCGGTCTTTTCAGGATTTGATTCAGAAATATCAAGATGAAAGCTCAAAAGTAAAATTGCAATTTGTGGAAGTAAACCAAAATCCAAAATTGGCAGAAAGCTATGGAGTCACCAAAGGCTCTGGAGTCGTCTTTTTAGAATATCAAGGTCGTAAAGCTCGCATTGAAAAAGTGGACGAACAAGAACTGACTGGGGCCATGGTTAAGGTGACGCGAGAAAAAGATAAAAAAGTTTTTTATCTGATCGGCCATCACGAAAGAGATTTTGAAGACAGCAAAGAAGCCACGGGCTTGAGCTTGTTTAAAAAATTGCTTGAAAGCAATCGTTATGAAGTTGGAGCTCTGGATCTCAATCAAACTCCAGAGGTGCCAACGGACGCCGATCTTTTAATTATCGCCGGGCCCGAGCAAGCTCTTGTCGATCATGAAATTCAAGCGATTGAAAAGTATCTGAGTCGTGGCGGCAGTGTCATCATGGCTTTACAGGGGAAAGATAATTCAGGACTTTCGCAGATTCTTAAAAAAGTGGGCTTGAGTTATCAGCAAAAAATTGTTGTGCAAGTGATGGACACGCCACTGGGCCGGGCTATTAACCCGACATCAACTCCGATTTCTGATTTCTCGGCGACTAATCCGATCACCAAACCTTTTGGTAAAAGTGAATTTGTATTGATGCGTTTGCCGTCTTATTTAGAGAAATCGTCAACTGTTCCGACGGGAATCACCATCGATGAGTTTTTAAAAACTGACAGCAAGGCTTTGGCTTATGCGGACTCGGGTTTTGAAGGCAAATCTCAACCCGGCCCTTTTACTGTCGGTGATATGGTCAAAGGTGATTACACACAATCATTGAACACGGACGCGAAAACAATTCCATTTCAGATGGTCGTTTTTAGCGATGTGGATTTTCTCTCGAATCAAATGCTGTACAAAAATCTCAATCGTGATTTGGCCTTGAACACGGTCGCTTCTTTGGTGAAAGAGAATGACATTATCAGCATTTCGCCGAAAGAAGTCGATGTGACGAAACTCACTTTGACGCCGACGCAGTTTTATATTTTCATTTTTGGATTTATTATTCCACTCCCGTTGATATTGCTGATCTTCAGTGGCGTGCTTTGGTATCGTCGCCGATTTGCATAGGAGAATTGTAGAGATGTCTCGAGCACAGAAAATCAGACAGATATGGATGCTGACCGGCCTTGTGGCTTTGGTTGTGGGTTATGCCATCTACGATTTTAAATCGGATGAAAAGATCACCAAAGAAAAAGAGGAAGCATCCTATTTAATTCCTTTAAAGCCCGAGCAGATCAGTGGACTTAAAATAAAAAATAAAGCGGGCGAGGTTGAAGTCACCAGAAACAAAGATGGTTGGATGATGACGGTACCACTGAAGGAGCTCGCTGATTCAACGGCCATCGATAATTATCTCTCGGCGGTGGTGGATGAAAAGTCGACAGATGTGGTTTTAGAGAAAGATAAAATTGATTGGAGTCAATTCGGGCTTGATCAGCCTCGCGGTATTTTAACTTTGAAAGACAATGCCGGAAAAGAAACCACGATTGCTGTTGGCAACATCAAAAATTTTCAAGGCGATGCCTTTCTGCGAAGAAATAACGAGATGAGAGTTCTGATCGGAGCGAACACTTGGTTTGTGCGCATCGATCAAAACCTCACGGATTTTCGCGACAAAAGAATTTTTCGCGGCTCACTGATGGGAATTCGTGGAGTGGCTCTGAATGGCTATCATTTGATTCGAAAAAATGACACTTGGATTGCAACCGAGCATCCAGATTATCATTTGGATCAAAATAAAGTGCGAGAATTGTTGTCGATGCTGAATCAGACCTCAGGTCTTGAAGTGATTGCTGAAGGAAAAATAAAACCCAAAGAAGAAGCGGATTGGGGATTTAAAAAACCCAGCGTTTCCATTTCTTTGCAGTATGAAGACGGAAAAAAATGGCATGCCGAGTTTGCACAAGCAAATAAGATCACGCGGGTTCGTACCAGCGATCCTGAGGTCACTTTAAAAATTGCGCCGTCAGATATGGGAAAATTTTTGTCAGCAGACTTGGATTCTTTGCGCGATAAGGCTGAGCCCTTTCAGTTTGATCGTTCGGCAGTGGCTGAAGTTGAAATTTCTTTTCCCGCAGAGAAGCTCAAAGAAAAATTAAAATTCAAATTGCAAAATCAAGAATGGATCTCTGAAGGCCAAGTGGGGCATGTCGATCAGGATAAATTAAAAGCGACATTTATAAGAATTCATGGAGATTTAGCGATTGAGTTTGTGAAGGATCAGCTCGAACCCACGGGCTTTGTTACTCTTCATGATAAAAATGGTAAAGAGATTTTTTCTTTGCAATGGGGAAATCTGCAAAAGCGCAAATATGATGGGATCGATAATTCCGTGTATTTAGCAAAGACTTCGTTGTCGCCCGAGGTCTTTACAATTCTTGCCAGTGACATTGATAATTTGAAATTGGATCAGATCCTTCTGAAAGAGAGTTCACATTGACATCACAAATGAAAACAATCGTCGTCAAGTCTCCCACACGCGTTGACTTAGCCGGTGGAACTTTGGATCTATGGCCGCTCTACAACTTCGTCGATGGCGCAACTACGGTCAACGTGGCGATTGATATTTTCACTACAGCTGAAATCACCGAACGCGCTGATGGAAAAATCGAACTTGTCTCTGAAGATTTGAAATTTCAAAAAACATTTTCTTCTTTGAGCGAGTGCTTGAAGGACTCTGATCCCATGCTGAATCTTCTCAAGCTGCAATTAAAATACTGGCAACCGAAGAAGGGCTTCGCCCTGCGCACACGTTCCGACAGCCCTGTCGGTGGCGGTCTTGGTGGAAGTTCTAGTCTCACAGTCAGTCTGCTCAAAGCCTTTGATCAATTTTGCAAAGAACAAAACGGCGGCTCTCGTTTTAAATCAGTTCATCATTTGGTGCATGTGGCTCACAATATTGAATCGGAAGTGCTCAACACGCCAACAGGAACCCAGGATTATTATCCGGCCGCCAGTGGAGGCATTAATATTTTGCAATATTCTGTCGATGGTATTGAGCAAACGGTGCTGGCCCATGAAACCGAAGAACTCGCTAAAAACTTTTTGTTGGTCTACACCGGAAAAGCGCATCACTCAGGAATGAATAACTTTGAAGTGATGCAAAGATCAGTCGCGAAAGATATGACGACCTTGGGGGCGCTCAATCAAATCAAAGCCATCGCCAATGAAACGGCGGTGGCTGTTAAAAATAGAGCGTGGGCAAAGCTTCCAGATCTTTTTCGCAGTGAATTTGCCGCTCGGGTGAAGCTCGCAAAAGCCTTTTCGAGCCCTGAAATTGACAAGCTTGCACAAGTTTCTTTGCAGGCGGGTGCCGATGCTGTTAAAATTTGTGGAGCAGGGGGCGGAGGATGTGTGCTCGTGTGGGTATCACCATCCGCTTGTGAAAAGGTGGCTTCGGCATGTCAACAAGCCGGATTTCAAGTTCTCGCCGCAAAACCCGTAGCGCCGCTTCAGTAAAAAGCGGTGCAAAAAATGCCTCGAAAGGTGTCACGGGCAAAAGTCATCGTTTTGTCGGAGTTTCTCTTTCCGGAGGAAAATCCGACAAAGCCTGCGTCGCCGTTCTCGAATACTTTCCTGAGCACAAAAAAGTTTTCCTCTCCCGACTTTATGAAAAAATCAAAAGCGAAGAGTACATTTCCGCCGATCTAAAAATTCACGAAATTCTTTTGCAATATCACGAGCACGTCGAGAACGTGGCTTTCGATGTGCCGTTGACTCTGCCGAAATGCATGCGCTGCCAATTGAAATGCCCCGGCTTTGAGACCTGCTCGGAAAAAGAGATGGAGTGGCTCCGAGATTTCTACAACAAAGTAAATAAAAAGAAAAAGCCAAAAAAAATGTTCACGCCCTACACCCAACGTTGTGTGGAAGCCTACATCAGTCACGCGCTTGAAGAACCTTTCGATATCCAACACGCCCTTGGCGCGAACATGGCGCCACTGACTGCACGCGCTCATTTCATTCAGCGCCGCTTAGATTTAACGACCATCGAAGTTTATCCAAAACTGACAATCTGGCGCTTAGGCCAAGAACTCAAAGTCGCAAAAAGTCATCTGCGTTTCCATCGCCACGCCGTCGGCGGCGATGAAAGTCGCAGACTTTTCCTAACAGAACTGGCCAATCGCAAAGGCGTTTTCTTCTACGAGCAAGATTTCAAAATCATGATCGAAAACAACCACGCCTTCGAAGCCTTCCTCTGCGCCTACACCGGCCTTTTAAAATTCCAAGGCCTCACCGAGTCGCGCCCTTCCGGTTTCCCCGCGAAAGAAGCCTGGATCGAATTCCCTCGCTAATCGTCCGTGCAATCAAGAGTGCTTACCTCGAAGATCAATAAATTGGTTTTTTTATCGATATATTGGTCTTGAGCAGAAGCCATGAGCTCAGCGGCTTTTAAGCCGGGGAGTGCGTGGAAAGGATTATAATTTAATCGTCTCAAGCCAATTTTTCAGTTTGTAAGCTAAGGGTTCAATCGATTTCCTATTTCGAAGCCACCAAACCCCATAATTTGATATGCCCGACGATTGCGAATCTATGACGACTAATTTTTTCCCATCAATTTCAGAGCTAATAGAATATCTAGGAAGAAGCGCCCATCCCATACTATGCAGACACGCAGTTCGAGTGGTTGCAATATCATTGAATGATGCTTGGAGGTTAAGCCGATTATCTGATTTCTTTAAAATTTTATCTGGATAAAGACGATCACATAAAAGATGGGGCAAGCCAAAAAAATCGCCATTCTTTAATTCTTGTAGATATTTTTTCTTAAACTCAGGAGTGCAAACGGCAACGATATCTTCTGAAAGACAAAGGCGATATGAGATATCTGGATTAAAGGGTCGCTCACAGTCAATCCCGATGTCCACAAGGCCATCCGTCAAGGCCTGTTCAACCCCTTGCTCAAAGGCGCAAATCCTTAGTTGTGTTTTTGGAAATAGCTCTTCCAATTCTTTCAAAGAAGCACCTATAATTCGAGAGGCAAATTCTCGATTTGTTCCTATTTTTAAAAACTGTTGCTGATTCAAAAGCGTTTTCTGAAATTGAATTGAGTCTCTGGTATGTTGATTGAGTTTTTTGCCTATTTCCGTTAATTGCCATCGATTATTTTTCTTTTCGACGACGGGCATTTTATCCACAATTTTATTTAAAGATCTAGAAAGATTAGAAATGTCTTTGTTGAGAACCTTCGAAAGTTTTTCAAGACTTGAGGCTGTTTCGAAAGCCAAGAGTAATTCAGATTCATCGCTAGAAAGAAGATATGCCGTTTCCATCGCCCTCAGCCTTAGTTTGCGATAAACGCAAAGTCAACATGCTAAACTTGCAATTCAAAATTCTTAGATTTTCTTCTATTCATATTAAATCTAACCAAGGAGTAAATAATGCGCATTCTAGTTTTAAGTCTTTTAAGTTTCTGTTACTGGATCACTCTTTCCTCAGCACAGGCGATGCCAGAAAAGGGAAACGACGTTGGCCCAGAGCAATCTTGCTATAGCTCGGTCGGCATTATTACAGTCGGAAACGGCGTAATTCAGATCCAGGGCCAGCCAGCAAAACCGGCCACACGTACTGTTGGACCTACGAATGTGTATCGGAGCACTGACGGAACAATCACTTTGGAAATCCCAAACCCGGCATTTCCGGGAGCTAATTGTAGAATTGGCAACTCTCCATTACCACATGGAAGTCATATGACCATTTGCAGCGGTTTGCTCCAGATTCAGGCCTCGGACTCCGAGTATGTAGAGTGTACCCAAGAGTGATGATATGACCCTTATTTCTAACTCAATATCATTATCGCAAGGCTCTGACTAAAAATCAGAGCCTTTTTTTTGTGCCCTGCGAATTTCGGAAAAACCAAAAAGCAGCGATTTGAGTTTTGACGTCAGTGACTTCGCCGCTCCAAATTTTTTCTTGTAAGTCTTCCGGTGAAATTTCGACGACTTCTAAAATTTCATCGTGATCGCGATTGGTTTTTGTCGGCTTTAAATGGCGGGCTAAATAAATATCAATCGACTCGTTGCTGTAGCCGATCACTGGATGGATTTTTGTGAGCAGTTCGACATTGGCTGCTAAGTAGCCGGTTTCTTCTTCAAGCTCGCGGATGGCGGTGACCTTGGTTTTTTCTCCGCGGTTGGATTTGCCGGCGGGGAATTCGAGGAAGACTTCGCCGACAGAATAGCGGAATTGTTTGATCATTAAGAGATTGCCGTTGTCTAAAACGGGGACGATGCAGGCGGCACCGGGGTGTTTGATGTATTCTCGAAAAGCTTTGCGGCCGTCTGGAAGCTCGATGTCATCGCGCCAAACGTGCAGGAATTTACCGGTGAAAACCAATTCGGATTTGAGCATTTTTTCTTTGAGATTGATTGCCATGCTTTGACGATAGGGCCTTTTCTGACTTTTGTCGAGGAGTTGGCAATGGATGCTCTTTTCTCAGTCGACGCAGCCTTTTTCCACGACTAAGATAATGGGATGTTTCGCTTTCTTCTTAGTGTCGTCATTTTGTTTGCAAGTTTGTCGGCTTCTGCCGATGTCGAGCATCATCTGCTTCGTCGCATTGCTGTTTTTCCGATTGGTGAAGCGAATCTTTCCAACGCCGAAGATGCTTGGTGGCAGATGCGCGAAGTTCTCACCAAAGATCAAAGATTTTTTGTCGCCAGCCGCAGATTCATGGTCAATCGCGGAGTTTTTCAACCGCGAGAAACTCTCAAGCCCGCCGACGCGATTATTCTTGGAAAAATTTTAGATGCGCAAGCTCTGGTCACTTCCTACATCGATGAGCGAACCATGCGTATGAGAGTTTACGATGGTGAAAATGGTTATGTGCTTTGGGAGGGCAATGCCGAACTTCATCCGGCGATTCCGATCAATGATCAAGTCATTCGCGTGGCGACTCAGTTGATGAATCAATTTGTAGCAGCGATTCCATATCAAGGTTTTCAAGTCACCGATGACGTCATCGGCAAACCAATCTGGGAAGAAAATAATCAGCAGTTCGCCATGGTGTTTGTCGGACCTCGCTCAGAAGTTGCAGTGGGCGATCAAGTTCAATGGGTCAAAGTCACCGGCAATGTATCGCAACCTTTTTTCAGCAGCACGACTCGAGTGGAAGTGGTTGCTGAAGGCACGGTGAAAGATATCAAAAATGATCGAGCTACTGTGCGGATTGATCGCATGCGTGATCCGGCAGATTTAAAAAACGATGCTCTGGTTCGTTTTCCGAAAGAGATGAATCGCTTGAAAGAACTTTTTGCGAATGAAGACAAATCTTCGAATCTCTCGTCAGAATACCTCTCCTCAGAAATGAAGGGCTCCAAAGAATTCAGCAAAGATCACAGCTCGACCGTCACAGCTTTGATGTGGATCGGCAGCATGGCCGGATTTATTCTTCTCGCATTTTAATTTTCAAATGATGTGAATAGATCTTGCAAAAGAAAGAGGCTGGTCTCCCAGCCTCGAGCTAATTCTCCTTCTCAACGAAGGAGGTACGAATGTCGGACAATAAACCTAGACAGTTTAGTTTTCGGCGTTTTATGAGAATTCTTAAACAGGCTTTAAGTCTAGCTTTGCTGGTCTTAGAGCTTCTAAAGAGACTCAGCGATCTTTGGCAGTAGGATTTTGACGAGCTTCAACGTGTACAACTGAATGCTCACAAAAGATAACCATCAAGGAGAATTTGCTCAGGGACACGAGGGGTTGGGATGACCGCTATCTTCATGCTTAATCTTAGGCAGAGGTCTGAAGATATCCTTGAGTTCTTCAACCTGCAGCGGAGTTTTTTCATAAGCAGAAATCCAAGCCTCAGGAGTTTCCATGCACAAGAATATTCTCCAAGCACTATTCTTCGCCTTGAAAGCCTGAATCACAAAATCAAACATCTCTTGGCGAAGGCGCAAGTCATAGCGCATTTTTCCGCCGTCGGAATGAAACATCTCGGCAGAGGTCACCATCGATGACATTCCAAAACGTTCGCGCATCATGTGTCGCTGCTCAGGTTGAAAGCGAAGTGCGCCTAAAGAAATGATATGGACTTCGTTTGGAGAAAATTGTGAGGTGATCGCATCAACAAGCTGTTGATAGCCGTTTTTCCAATCAGGATAATAAACAAGTGGATCAATATGAAAAGCAACTTTGAACCCGCGATCAACACACTTGCGAGCTGCCGCTAAGCGCTCGATCATTGAAGCTGTACCGTGTTCTTCGCGGCGAGTGATCTCTGGCGAATTCATTGACCAACTGACCACCACATTGCCAGTATGATCGCAGTCGAGAAACTGATCGACTTTGTCAGACTTCGTTTTAAATTCCAAAGTCCATTTTGGAAACCGTCGAAAAAATTCAATCAAAGTGCGCGAGAACAAAGTGATCTCATCAAGGCTTAAGCTATCAATCACTTCGCCAGTGCCAACACGATAAGGAAGGTCGGGATGTATCGAAGCCATTTCATCAAGCTCGCCAAGAGCTTGATCGATGTTCGAGTACATCATCATGTAGGGTGTATTGAGATAACTTTGCAAATAACAGTAAGAGCAATTCATATTGCACTGACTGCCGAGATTCAGAACATAATAATTGCAGCAAGTGAGAGCTTTCTTCTGCGTGGCGCCCGGGCAGCGCTTGAAAAAATAACCGTCGAAAGGTTTCACATACAAAAGTTTTTTGCTGCGAGAAAATTGCTCAGCCGTCATCGGACCCTTGAGATTTTGCAAAGGAACTTCGCTAACGAAAGAAATTTTCTCTGCTGGAAATAAATCCAGCACTCTTAAGGCTAAAGCAGAGCCGCGACTTTTCTCATCGATATAGACATGCTCGAAATGAGAGATCAGTGTCAGATCCATCAGTGTTGTGACTCCGGTTTTGTTCCAGGAGGTGTGGCTTGATCCATGAGATCTTGCACTCGCGACAAAGATTGCATGTGTTTTTTTAAATCCGAAGGATTTGACACGAAAATTTTAATTTCAATTCCTGACTTATCTCCATGGCGCGCCCAGCGCGCTTGGCTTGAGCCCGGCCACGGCAGATTTTTCATCTGCTCATGAGCTGCTAAATCTCTGGCAAAGGCTTCTGGAAAACGTTTTTGCTTTAAGAGTTCGAGCCAAGCCTCGGCTTGAGAATTGGCATCGGAAACTTCAAGCTGCAAATCTGTCGGTGATAAACCCATCAACAAAAGTTCGATGGCAGTTTCGAGAGCTTGAACTCCTTGAGATTTAGAAAGCCCGAGATTGAGAATTTTTAAAAACAGCGGTTTCAGATCAATCGCTGAGGCCGCAAGCAAAGTTGAAAGATCCTGCGGTCCCACTTTTTTGTCGGCGCACCAATTCTGAAATCCCATCGGAGTTTGCAGCAAAGCTTTGGCGACATTGAAAAAATGCTCCGTCGCCTGAAAATGAAATTTGGCGGCAATCGCTGAAAACGGAAACCAATCAAAGGCTTCACTTTTTTCCCAAAGCAAAGCGAGCTCCGCAAAACTGAGATCCGAATACAAAGAGCGAAACAAAGTCGCAACCGCTTCGTGATCTTTCCAGTCGATGGTGTGATTAAAAACCATCGCTTGATCAAAGCCGGCAAGAACTACGTTATTTACAGCGACGGCTGGTAAACTTTGCGGCCAGTGCGAGCGGGTTTGAAATTGCAGCTCACTAACGCATTGCGAGATTGAGCAAAGTGTGGGCGGCAGAGACGCAGGGATTTTTTTCGAAGAGTTCATCTGACTGTCGCTATCACGGCTGGAAATCGCTGGCAACTGCGACTCGTGAGCGTTATCTTAAATGCCATGGCTGATTGGCGCGACCGGGCTCAAATTACTGATGATGTTGTGTTTTTTCGATATGTCACTCAAGGAGTCGAAAAGAATATCGACGAGGTTTTCGTTTGGGACCTGGATAAAACTTATTTGGACACGGCGATTGAAAGCTTAACGCAGCTTTTGATGACGGCCATTGAGCGCTCGTTCAATAAAAAAAATGTGCCGGGCACGAACACGCTTTTGCAGGTGCTGGCGCAAACTTGGCAGGATCGCAAAGGCCAAACCCGATTTCCGCTGTATTTTATTTCGGCATCGCCTCCACAGATGGAGTCGCGCATTGCCGAGAAGTTCACTTTCGACAACATCAGGCCCTTTGGTTGTTTTTATAAAGACAATCTGAAAAATCTCACGCCAAAAAGATTTTGGCGGCTCAACAAACAAGTTGGCTATAAATTGCAGGCGCTCTTGCAGCTCCGACAAAAATTAAAATCCGATGTGCGGCAAATTTGTTGGGGCGATGATTCAGAATCCGATGCGACGATTTACAATTTGTACTCAGATATTTGTGCCAGACGGATTGGCGCGCAAGATTTGCGAAATGTTTTAAAAAGTTTGGCGGTCACGGCTGAGCAGATCGATCAAATTCTCATTCTGCAATCAGAAATTCCCGAACACGATCCGGTCGAAAAAATTTATATCAATCTCGCTGTCGACACGGATCCTGATTATTATTTGAAATTTGGTCGAAGGACTTTGCCGACCTACAATACTTTCCAAGTGGTGTGCGATCTTTTTCAAGATGGGCGAGTGCCGCTGGAAGGTGTGTACGCCGTCGTTCAAGATATGATTTTCAATTACGGATATACGCCAGAGCAATTGATGCGAAGTTTTGAAGAGCTGCTTCGCCGTCATGTGATTGGTGAGACAGCATTTGGAAAATTAAAACCATTTTTTATTGATAAGGGACTTTTCCCCACCAGCTACGAACCCAGTTTTCAGCCACTCAAAGAAACCAAAACTGTCGACGGAAAAGTCTACGAACTTGAAGGCCATTTCGAACCCTGGGTCCAAACCCGCGTCGATTACCTCCACGACTATAGGTGATGCGTTAGGTACGCCGTTCTTTTTTGGGAGACGGCGAGTCGCAAAAAAGAACCCGGAACCTTATGTGCCGACGCGAGGGCCGAAGATGAAGGCGATTGTGATCGTAATCAAGATTGGGATTGCGGCGTAGATGATGAACGGGAGCATTTCGCAAGCGACGGCTTTTGCTTTTTCGGCAGGGCCTAAGTTTTTATAGGTCTTTTCAGATTTCACTGTTGATTCCATTTTTTTGCTCCTATTGGCTGGCGAATTCTCAATGTTGTTAGTTTTACTCAAACTTCAGAGGAAATAAAGTTGAAATTGGAGGTCCAGAGAAACTGCGAAACTCGATTCGGCGCAGAACTTCCAACAGACACTTCTTAAAATCGTCGTTTTTGATGTTACTCGAGACCACATCGGCGGCACTCATTTTGCCGTTGTTTTCGATGGTGAAGCTTAAAGACGCATCGCCTTTGGCATGGGGCTCTTTTTGCAGCAGTTGAGTGTAGCATTTAAAAAATGGAGCTCGGTAATTGTTCATCACCAAGCTAATATCTTGCTCGCTGAGACCTTTGTCGGTTGCAGACGCGCCCGTGTTGGAATTGGCTAAAGCCGGACTGACCGGGGCTTCCTGCAATTCAGAGCCATTGTATTCCGCAGCGTGAAGTCGCTCGCCATTCTTCGCAATCAGAAGTTCTGCGGTGCCCACTTTTTCGACTTTGATATCGCCATGTTTTAAAATCAGCACCACATGGCTTTGGTTGTTTTCTTGCTCTTGCGCCAAAGTCACCAGCGAGTTCGGGAAAAGGCGAATGCGTCCGCCGTGTTCAAATTCAAGTGAAGCATCGCCGGTGTCATCAGTTTCGACCGAATCCAAATGATAAGCATTGCTACTGAACTCAATATTTTCTTTTTGGCTGAGATTTGGGTGAAGCAGAGACACCGTGCCTGATTCGCGAGTCACTCTGGCCAAGCGACTGTTCGAAGATGTGGGAGATGATTTTTTATTGATAAGGTAGGCGGACAAACCCAAGAGGACGAGACCTGCAATCAGAAATCCCGCCACCCATTGAAATTTGTTGTCGTTCATAACTTATTTCTTCAGAGGAGCCATGGTTGTTGACGGGCTTGATGACGTCGCCGCTGCCGCCGGAGTTGTCGCGGCTTGAGTTGGAGTCGTGGCGCCAGGAGCTGCGCCGTTCACCGGAGTTTTTGCCGCAGTCGTTGCTGATGTCGCCGGAGTATAACTATCGATGACCGATTTTGTATTTTTAGACATGAGAGTCAGGGTCAAGCTGGTCGCCGCGAAAACAACAGCTGTCCAACGAGTTGCTTTTTGCACCAAAGTCGTAGCGCCCGTGGAGCCTAACAATGAATTTGATCCACCGCCACCACCGAAGGATCCGCCCAAAGCATCACCTTTTGAGTCCTGAACCAGAACGAGTGCGATAAGTACCAACGCTGTAATGACGTGGATGACGGAAACAAGAGTATCCATGTTTTGACTGCCTCCCAAAGACGCACCAATATAGGGAAGGGACCCCTTGCAGTCACTGTGATTCGCACCTATTTTGCGCAACGTCATTTGGATGTCGAGCAGGGCGAGCTTCAAAGTCGAGCAACGCGAACTTTAAAAAGGAGAAGACTGATGAAATTTTTTGCACAACTCTGCCTGACTCTGACTATCGCCACAGCTGCGGCAGGAGCTGAATCCACGTCTTCATTTCATTATATGGCAAAACCCAGCTTCCAAGTTTTGGCGACAAAATTAAAAGAGGCCGAAGCCATCACTGAGCTTTTTAAGGAGACGATGGCATCGCCCGTGCCCGAGAAGAAGTTCCAAAAACTTTGGAAAGAAAATCAAAAAGCACTGACGGATTTGGAGCACAAATTTTCGGACTCAGCACCTTTTGTTCGCGGCGAAATTGAAGATGAAAAAAATATGAACGGGCTGATGACTTATTTAGAGCTCGCTTTGCTTGATGTGCGTTTTCAAGCCGATAAAAAAGCCGCTGCCAAATGGAGCGAGATTGAAACTCATTTCAGAAACTGGTTTACCTTTGCTGCTGATTTTCCCTATGAAGAAGCGTCGATGGTCGGTCTGAAAGTCACCGGTGTCGTGCGCTCCTTGCTGCTCGATGAGCTTGAAAAGGTGCAAGAACAAAACAAAACTGAAATCGCCAAAGCCGATGCGCTTCGTGGTTGGTTTTTGCAGGTGCGGGCGCCCTGGCCGGTGGATCGCATGGTGCTTTCGGAATCACGTCGATTGCTAAAGCCGCCGATGATGAAAATTGCTGAAAAAGTCGCGACAAGTTTGCAAAAAAATCCTTATGAAAGCAGTGAGGATGTGGTGAAGTCGCTGCACGCTCAAGATATGGATGAAGCTCATTATCTCAATGCGATGTGGAAAAAATCGGATATCGATATGATGAAAACCGAAATCACTCGCATTGGGCGATTGAAATTGCGCTTAGCGATGGCTGAATTCGAATTTAAAAAAGGCGAGAAGCCCAAAACCGCCGATCAGTTGGTGCAAGCGGGATTTCTTGATCAAGTGCCGGTGAATTATTCGACGGGTAAAGTGTTTGATCTCAGCACTTTTCAGTGACATCGGCTAGAAAATCCACGACAACAGATTTTGTTTGAAACGTGCTGGGGAAAACATGCCATTTGTTGTGTTTGAGGGCCTTGATGGCTCAGGAAAAAGTTCATTGATGTCGGCCTTAGAAGCCGAGCTGAAAAAAAAGCAATTGTCAGTTGTTCGTACACGTGAACCCGGTGGCACTCTGCTCGGGGATCAGATTCGTGAAATGATTTTACGTCGTGATGGGCCGTCACCCACGCCGCGCACCGAATTGCTTTTGTATGAAGCCAGTCGTGCTCAGCACGTGGATCAAGTGATTCGTCCAGCCTTGCAACAAAAGCAATGGGTGTTGTGCGATCGTTTTGCGGCAAGCTCGGTGGCTTTTCAAGCCGGCGGTCGTGAGATTTCTGAAACATGGGTTGAAAAGCTCAATGAATTTGCCACCCATCAAATAAAACCAGAACTGACGGTGCTGCTGGATTTATCAGTCAGCGAAAGTCGCAGGCGGCGCAATCAGCGTGAAGCCAATGTGGGCTTAAAAGAAGATCGCATTGAATCTGAGGCGGATTCATTTCACGAGCGCGTTCGCCAAAGTTTTTTGAGTCAAGCCAAGCGAGATCCCAGTTCGTGGCTGGTGCTGGATGCGGGGCGGACTCCGGCTGAGCTTTTAAAACAATTGATGGAACATTTGGAGAAACTCAAATGGCCCGGCTTTTAGACCAATTGGTTGGTCATGAAAAAATTGTGGAGCGTTTTCTGGCCGCTCGGGATGCCGGACGCCTGCCACACACTTTTCTTCTTGTTGGAACTCCAGGTATTGGAAAAAAATTAACGGCCATGGCGCTGGCTCAAGCTTTGATTTGTGAGGCTTCTCCGAAAGCTTGCGGGCTGTGCGGACCTTGTGTGCGTATTTCAAAGCTGGCATTGCCAGCTGTTGGTGTTGTGGCAAAAGATTTTGTGCCAGCTCACTCGACAGAGTCTTTGCTTTTGATCGAACCAGAAAAATCCGTGATCAAAGTCGATCAGGCGCGAGAAATTTTGGATTTTCTGACTCTGCGATCGAACACTCGCAGAGCGATCATCATTGACAGTGCTGAAATGCTCAACCCACAAGCTGCCAATAGTTTGCTGAAAGTTCTTGAAGAACCACCTGAAGGCACTTACTTCTTTCTCATCGCCCCAAGCCCGACACAAATGTTGCCGACTTTGCAGTCGCGTTCACAAATTGTCAGCTTCTCACCGCTGACGTCAGAGCAAATGAAAAAACGCAGTCGCGCGCCCGAGTGGGCCATTCGCGCCAGCTCCGGCAGTTTCGAAAAACTACAAATGCTCACTGAAAAGGTAGAACTTGAGATTCGCGAAAGTGCATGTGCTTGGCTGGCGAGCTGGATGGCAAATCCGCAAGGTTACTTGACGGAAGAATTTCGCTCACTCGCCAAAGATCGCTCGGTGGCGCCTCGTTTGGTGGATCATCTTTTGATGCTTCTTCGTGACGCTATTTTTTATCAACTGGGCTTAAAAGCTTCGATGATGAATGTCGACAAAGAAGCTTTTGTCGCAGACCTTGCCAAGCTTCCCGCAGCAAGTCTCAACACTGCCGTTGAGAAAGCCCTTCAGTTGCAAAAACTGCTGCTGCAAAATTTTGACTCTTCGTTGATGTTCGAGCAATTTTGGATTGAGTCTCGTCATGTTCCTTGAAATGTCACTTCTCTTCATGTCAGTTTTTGCCGGAATCTTAGGATCGATTTTGGGTCTTGGTGGCGGCATTATCGTGATTCCAGCTTTGACTCTGATTTACGGAGTGAATATCCGCTACGCCGTGGGCGCCAGTATTGTGTCAGTGATTGCCACCTCATCAGGAGCCGCTGCCAGTTATGTGCGAGATCATCTGACCAACGTACGACTCGCCATTTTTCTAGAAGTTGGCACCACCATCGGAGCCATCACCGGAGCCATGATTGCGGCCTATGTGAAGTCTGAATTTTTATTTATTTTATTTGCTCTGTTGCTTTTGCATTCCGCTTATTTGATGTGGCAGCGGGGAAAACAAACGGAGCATTCCGAAAGCACAGAAACCACGGCCCATCCGTGGGCGAATTATATGCAGTTGAATTCCAGTTACCCCGATGCCGTCCTTAAAAAAGATGTTCCGTATTTGGTGCAGGCTGTGCCTGTGGGATTTTTATATATGCTGGGTGCGGGGCTGCTCTCGGGGCTTTTGGGAATTGGCAGTGGGACTTTGAAAGTGCTGGCCATGGATTCGGCCATGAAGCTTCCAATCAAAGTGTCTTCGGCAACCAGTAATTTCATGATTGGTGTCACGGCGGCAGCCAGTGCCGGAGCTTATTACATGCGCGGTGATATTATTCCGGCGTTGGCGGCTCCAGTGGCACTGGGAGTATTACTTGGTAGTCTGCTTGGGGCAAAACTGATGGTTCGATTGCCAGCGGCTTTGATTCGCAAAGTTTTTATCATCGTCTTAATTTTAGTGGCTGTGCAAATGGGACTTCGTGGCCTTGGTATTCGGATTGGATAGTAAATGAGTCAGCAAAAAATTGAAAAAACAGAATATATCATCAGCCTGATTCTTCGTTGGGGAGTTGTGCTGTGTGCTTTGGTGATTGCGGGTGGCTGGACATTGAGTTTCCTTCACGGGCATGGTTTGGAAAGTCTGCATAAGGCGATGACTGGACAAGAGACTTCAGTTTTTTCGGTCCCACGAAATTTTGATGAATTTTGGTTTGGGATTTCCCACTCGAAATCTCAGGTGATCATTGCTTTTGGACTGTTACTTTTGATTTTGCTGCCGATCACTCGAGTCGTCGCCTCTATTGCCATCTTTTTGTTCGAGAAGGACTATCTGTTTGTTGGCATTTCCATCTTTGTTTCCTCAATTCTGATCCTCAGTATGGTCATGGGTCGTGCGCTATGATAAGGTGGCTCATATGGCTTTGATCGATATTCATGCTCATTTAGATATGCTTGAAGATGCTCCCGAAGTGACTTTGCAAAAAGCCAAAGCCGCCGGAGTCACTCGCATCATTACCATTGGTACCGAGCCCGCCGATCATCCGTTGGTGCTTGCGATTGCGCAAAAACTTTATCCTGAAGTTTATTGCACGCTGGGCATTCATCCTCATCATGGCGCTGTTTGGACCGACGAGGTCGGGGCCTTTATCGAAAAGCACGCGCCTGAAAAAGAGGTCGTGGCCATCGGTGAGATTGGTCTTGATTATTACTACAAGCAATCTCCTGTCGAAGAGCAAAAAGATGCTTTTCGTCGGCAATTGGAACTCGCTCGTCGCTTAAAAATGCCGGTGGAAATTCACACTCGGGATGCGGAAGAAGACACGGTGGAAATTCTCAAAGAATTTCGCGGTCAAGTCACAGGTTTGATTCACTGCTTTACCGGCACTTCGTGGCTAGCGAAAGAGTGCTTGGATTTGGGTCTCAATATCTCTTTCAGTGGTGTGGTGACATTCAAAAATGCAGAGAGTCTGAGGGAAACCTGCAAAATGGTGCCTCTGGATCGCATGCATGTGGAAACTGACGCACCATTTTTGACGCCGGTGCCTTTGCGTGGCCAAAAAAACACTCCTGCCTATGTTGTACACACTGCAGCTTTTGTCGCCGGACTGAAGGGATTGACCGAAGAGCAATTGGCTCAGTCCACCACAGCAAACGCGCGTCAACTGTTCCCAAAAATTGTTTGGGATTAGCAATAAAAATGCAATAACATCCAACTTTGATTTCCAAAGGAAATCAAAGTTAAACAAAGGCGATGGTGATTAAGGTCAAAAGACTGAACTTCATCGCCTGCGTTAGTAGAAATAGAAAGAGGTTGCTATGAAAAAACTTCGTGTGGGTATCAATGGTTTTGGTCGCATCGGTCGCATTCTTTTTCGCGCGGGCTATGATCGGTTTGAAGTGGTTGGTATCAACAACTTGGATAGCATCGAAGGCTCCGCTCATCTTTTAAAATACGATAGCACTCACGGAATTTTTCCAGGTGAGGTTTCGCATGATGAAACCAATATCATCGTGAACGGCAAAAAAATCCCGACCACGGCAAAAAAGAATCCGGCTGAAATTCCTTGGAAAGATTGGGGCGTTGATATCGTACTTGAGTGCACGGGCGCTTTTAAGAAAAAAGAAGATTTCATGGCACACATCCAAGGTGGCGCCAAAAAAGTTTTAGTCTCTGCTCCAGCGGATGGTGTGGATACAACTCTGGTGTTTGGAATCAACCATGAGACTTACGATAGCTCGAAACATCAGGTGATTAGTAATGCGTCTTGCACCACCAACTGTCTGACTCCCATCGTGAAAGTTCTGCATGATACTTTTGGGATTGAGCACGGCATGATGACGACGATTCATTCTTACACCAACGATCAGCGCATTCTCGATACAGCCCACAAAGATTTGCGCCGTGCACGTTCGGCAGCGATCAATATGATTCCAACCACAACAGGCGCTGCAAAGGCTGTGACTCTGGTGATGCCTGAGCTCAAAGGTCGCATCGACGGAACTTCTGTGCGAGTGCCGACTCCGAATGTGAGTTTGGTGGATTTTACTTTCACTTCGAAAAAAGATCTGACGATTCAATCCATCAATGAATCTATGATCGCGTCAGCGAATGGCAAACTTAAAGGCATCTTGGCTGTGGAAAAAAATGAGTTGGTCAGCACTGATTTTAACGGCAATAAATATAGCTCGATCATTGATCTGCCTTCGACCATGGTTGTGGGTCCTCGTCTTGGCAAAGTGATGTCTTGGTACGATAACGAAACAGGTTTTTCAAACCGCATGGTTGATTTGGCTCTTTATATGGCTGAGAAAGGTCTTTAATGGCATCGGTGGGTCTTAAGGGAATTAAAACCATTCGAGAATTTGAATTGGCTGATAAAGTTGTTTTTCTGCGTTTGGATCTCAATGTTCCTTTGGATCACGGAAAAATCACCGATGAGACTCGCATCACTGCAAGCTTGCCAACAATTAATTATGCTCTCGAAAAAGGGGCGAAGCTTGTTATGGCTTCGCACTTGGGTCGTCCAAAAGGTCCCGGAGACAAAGCTTGTTCTTTAGAGCCTGTGGCCACTCGTTTGTCAGAACTCATTGGCAAAGAAGTGATCTTGCTAGAAGAGCCAAGCTCTGAGGCAATCAAGCCGTTATTGACAGGCCTTCGCAAAAACCAAGTGATCTTGCTTGAAAATTTGCGTTTTGATCCAGGTGAAACTGAAAACTCAGAAGAGCTTGCTGAATCTTTGGCGTCATTCACGCAAATTTATATCAACGATGCTTTTGGTGCTTGTCACCGGGCTCATGCTTCGATCGAGGCTTTGCCAAAATTGATCAAGCAAAAAGGCATTGGCTTTTTGATCGAAAAAGAAATTCAGATGCTTGATGCTTTGATGGATAAACCTCAGCATCCTTATCTCGCGATCATGGGTGGTTCTAAAGTCAGCGATAAAATTGGTGTGATTGAAAGTTTTATGGATAAAGTCGATGGCTTTATTATCGGTGGTGCCATGGCGTATACATTTTTGAAAGCCAAGGGTATTTCTGTCGGTAAATCGCGAGTCGAAACAGATAAACTCAATTACACGCGTGAGATGATTCAGCGTTTGGAAGTGCGCGGAAAAACTTTGTTGCTGCCGGTGGATCACATGGTCACCGACAATATTGCTTCAAATAAAGCGACGGCGACAAAAGATGCCACCATTGCTGAGAACATGATGGGCGTGGACATTGGTCCGCAGACTTTGAAACTCTTTTCCGCAGCGATTGCAGAGGCTTCGACTCTTTTTTGGAATGGGCCCATGGGGATTTTTGAAAACCCCGCTTACGCCGCTGGAACTTTTGGTGTGGCCAAAGCCATGGCTGAAAACAAAGGCATGAAAATTGTTGGCGGAGGAGACTCGGCTGCTGCCGCCGAAGCTTCAGGCTTTGCTGCGCAGATGACTCATATTTCAACGGGTGGTGGAGCATCGCTGGAGTATTTGCAAGGCGATCGTTTGCCAGGTCTTGAAGTGCTCAGACAGAAAAAACAATCTGAAGCTGTGGGCTCGATGTGAAAATTTTTGCAGCCAACTGGAAGCTTCATAAAAACCCCAAAGAGACGCGCGATTTTTTTACCGAGTTTTTAAAGCAAGTTTCTCCGGCGACGGATCGTGAGATTGTTTTTTTCCCGAGCACCATTTGTCTTGAAGCTACTTCACAAATTTTATCTTCATCGAAAATAAAATGGGGCGCTCAGAACTGTTACTTTGAAGCCAAAGGTGCCTTCACTGGCGAAACGTCAGCACAAACCGTGAAAGATCTCGGCGGGCAATATGTTTTGATCGGACATAGTGAACGTCGCGCGATTTTTTCAGAAAATGACGAGCTGATTGCCAAAAAAGTTTCATTTGTGCAAAGTTTGGGACTGACGGCAATGCTTTGTATTGGTGAAACCTTAGCTCAGCGTGAAGCGGGCGACACTCTGAAAGTTCTGGAACATCAATTACAAATTGGTCTTTCAAAAGCGGACAAAACAAAAGCTTTGGTTGTGGCCTATGAGCCAGTGTGGGCTATCGGTACCGGAAAAATTGCAACTTCAGTACAAGTGGCAGAAGCTCACTTGGCCGTATTTCAAAATTTACAAAAATTGGGATTTCAAGCAACGACGCCAATTCTTTATGGCGGCAGCGTGAAGCCTGAAAACTCAAAAGAGCTTCTGGCTATTGCTCACGTCGATGGCTTCCTAGTCGGCGGAGCTTCGCTGGAAGTCGCCTCGTTCAAAGCGATCTGTCAAAGTTAACTGTCACAATTAAAACCCATCGGCTTTGGCAAGCTTGCGAGTGCTTGTCGAATCCTCATCTGGAAATGGAATCAAATTTTTTGCTGCAGATTTGACCGCAGTCGGCTGTTGTTTTGGCGGAGGACTTGCTCTGACAACGGTCGTTTTCAAAGTTGCTACTTTCTTTTGCGGAGCTCTGACGGCTTGAGGTTTTTCTTCAGTGACTGTGACTCTGGTTATGGCTGTGGTTTTCTTTGCTCCAAAAATAACAACTTGCAGATCGTGGACCATCATCATGAGACGTTGAGCCTGGCTCGACATTTCTTGTGAAGAAGAGGCCACCTCCTCTGAAGACGCGGCATTTTCTTGAGTCGCTCGATCCAGATGATTCATTGCTTGGCTAATTTGCTCAATGCCATGGGCTTGTTCGGCGCTGGCCGAAGAAATTTCGCTATTTAAATCCGCCACTTTTTTGACATTCACAACAATGTCGGTCAAAACGGCGCCGCTCGCTTGCGCCACCTGGGCGCCACTTTCAGACTTGCTGACATTTTCTTTGATCAAATTCGAAATGTCTTTGGCAGCAGAGGCTGAACGTTGCGCCAAAGTTCGAACGGCATCGGCAACGACGGCAAAACCTTTGCCTTGTTCTCCAGCTCTGGCTGCTTCGACGGCGGCATTCAGAGCCAAAAGATTGGTTTGAAAAGCGATGTCATCAATCACACTGATAATCTCTTTGATTTTTTTTGATCCTGCCGCGATGTCATTCATCGAAGTGATCAAGAGATTGATTTCGGTTTCGCCTTTTTCCGCGGACTCTTTTGAGCGTTGTGAAAGAGTGTTGGCCTCTTTCGCGTGACTTGAGTTAACTTTGACCATGCTTGAAAGCTCTTCCAAAGAAGCCACGGTTTCTTCCAGTGAAGCGGCGGCTTGGGACGCCCCTGAGGACAAGGTCTGACTGGCAGTCGTCAGCTCTTTGCTGGCCGAATTAGTTTCGTTCGCAGAGAGAGAGACCGACTGACTGATGGATGTCAGCACCTTGGTAAAGCTTTGCGCTAATAAAGCCCCTATCGACATCGAGATAAAAAAACCGAAGGCCACGACCAAAATCATCAGAGTGAAGGCAAAGCGTTCGTTGGAGTGAGCCTCTTCAACGATGCTAGCCGAATAGTTTTCGTGAAATTTTAAAACATCTTCCAAGTGAGCATCTAAATTTTTAAACAGAGACGGAAGTTGCTTGTCGACTTGATCTTGGAAATCAGCCGTCTTGATGTCTCGGGCTTCGATGCGGTTAAAAATTTGCAGAGTGAGCGCCGAATAGGCTTTCCAATCATTCACAGAAACTTGATAGACGGCGTCTTCGCCGGGAAGAAAAGGCACAGCGAGATATTTTTTCGTAAGATTGTCATAGCTATCGACAGAGGACTGAAAAGCTTTTCGAGCTTCTTCGAAATGAGGTCGATCCGCAGCCATCACGGCTTCTTGCATCGAGCGATGCAAATCTTGCATGAGGTGGCGCATGCGACCGACCAGTAAAGTATTGGGAAGAGAATTTGTCGCCAGAATATTGTACTTCGATGCCACCAAATCCAGCGTTTTAAGACCAATGCTTCCAGAAATAATCAAGAGAGTCGAAAGCAGAAAAAAAGCGGCTAGGAGTTTAAAACGCATCGAGAATTTTTTGAACATGCTCTCTCCCCAACAAGTGAAACGTCTGGATTCGTTTCGGTTGAGAGAGGGGCATCACTGAAGTCATTTGAAGTTAATTGGATGTTAAATATTATGAAGAGCGAGCGCAACTGTCTAAAGTTGAGACTAAAAAAGATCAGCTAAACTTTTGCTGAATTTCCTCGGATGATGTTCTTTTTTTGCGATCGAACTTTTACTTTTATGTGAAGAGCGAGCGACTAACGTCGCATCTGCGGTTGTTAGGCTGGATGGAGTTGTCAGCATCGCCACTAAAATCAATGCAAGCATGGCAAAGAACAAGCGACTGGCTTCATTCACAATTTTCATAAAGGCCCCCGGCGCTCTTTGTCTTCCCCAAACCTGCTGCGCCGACTTTTATCATTGCACGAATAAGACCAGCATTTTGCGAATGCCATTGGTCGATGTGCGGGTTTTGAAAGGTGACTCCACTGAAGTTCTTTCAGGCTTGTCTGCCAAATTGGCAGCTCAAAAGTACGCCGTACCTTTTAAAGTACGCCGTACCTTTTGCGGAAGCGCCGCTTCTGGAAAAAGTAAACGTTACTTTTTGTTTCAAAATGAGGCGTCGAACACTTTGGCAAAAAAGGTGAGTCTCATTTTGAACGCTAGACGTTAAGCCAGTGAAAGCGCTCACCAAGATCGTGACGCGTCAAATCAATATCCAGCATAATTTAGTGATTTCAAATAGTTGTATTATTACATCAGGGTTGTGGAAAGGGGCTTGAGACAGGTATTCTTAAGTTTATGAGTAACAAAAATACACCTCCTGTTCAGCCATCTGAAGTGATCCATATTCGCCGCTGCCATGTTTGCGGGGTGACCAACGAGTCCAAAGGCTCTGCGATCCACAAATGCGAGCATTGCGGAAAGCATCTTGCTCCCTTTTATTATTTCGATGAAAGTAAACTGGAAGGTTTGGAAATTCAGGGACTTTTCCTTTCAGTTTGGAAACAAGTCACGTGGATGAATCCGGGAACCTTCCACCCCATTTGGGGACTCAGCACTTATTGGCAGGAGTCTTATGAAGGTCACTCTGGAAGATATTCGTAAAGCGCGCGAGACGATTCGTTCCACCGTCAAAGAAACAGAAATCGATAAATCTTTCAGTGCTTCAAAAATTTTGGGCACTGAGATTTTTTTGAAATATGAAAATCAACAATTCACCGGCAGCTTTAAACTGCGCGGAGCCATGAATAAAATGTCTTCGCTCACCGCCGAAGAACGAAAGCATGGAGTTGTCGCAAGTTCGGCCGGCAATCATGCCCAAGGTGTGGCCTACAGTGCGACTCGCTTAGGGATTAAATCCACCATCGTGATGCCGATTCATGCGCCACTGGTAAAAATTCAAGCGACGAAAGATTACGGCGCAAATGTGATTTTGCATGGTGAAATTTATGATGAAGCTTATGACTACGCTCGGGAATTAGAAAAAAAACACAACTACGCTTTTGTGCATGCTTATCAAGATCCAGCGATCATCGCCGGGCAAGGAACGATCGGACTTGAGATCATGGAGAAAATTCCTGATCTTGATTCGGTGGTGGTGCCGATCGGTGGTGGTGGATTGATCAGTGGTATCGCGACAGCGGTCAAAGCGCTGAATCCCAAATGCCGAGTGATTGGCGTGCAAAGCGAGCAAGCTCCGGGCATGGAGCGATTGTATCATCATAAAAATGCCGACGATGCGAAGAAAAAAATTGCCACGATTGCTGATGGTATCGCCATCAAAAAACCAAGCGCTGAAATGTATGAATCCTTTATTTCAAGATTGGTCGATGAAGTCGTGATGGTCAGTGATGACGAGCTTGCGGAAGCCATTGTCTTTCTGCTTGAGCGCGCTAAAACAGTGACCGAAGGATCCGGTGCTGCCGGAGTGGCTGCCGTGATGAATCGAAAATTAAATCTTGGGAAAAAATGTTGCGTGATTTTGACTGGCGGAAACATTGATCTCAATATTATTTCCAAAGTGATCGACAAGGGACTTATTCGCAAAGGTCGCCTGGCTGAGTTTTCAGTGATTGTCGATGATATGCCGGGAAATTTGAATCGGCTGACTCAGGCGATTGCGGATCTTGGCGGCAATGTTTTGGAAGTTCATCATGACCGTGTCAGTGAAGGCTTGTCACTGCGAGAAACAAAAATTGATTTTGTGCTTGAGACCGGCAGTGAAGAACATATTCAGCAAATTCGCGAAGCTTTACAAAAAACCGGTGGTCGTATTCAGGGTTTGCCGTAGCCTCCGCCACCGGAGCTCATGATTGTGATGTGATCATGAGGCTCGAGATGTGCGATTCCCGTTCCGTCTTTAGGGATTTCTGTGGTTCCATCTTTACGATGAATCAGCAAATCCGCCGGCTGCCCCGCGCCGCCATTTTTTGCTCCTTTAGGATGATATTGTTTGGAGCCAATGACCCAGCGAGCTTCGCAGGAAGCCAAGACTTCAAATTCTCGCACGATACCATCGCCTCCTGAATATTGTCCTTTGCCGCCAGAACCTTCGCGAATTCCATTTTGCAAAATGAGAAGTGGATAAGATGTTTCAATCATCTCCACGGACATTTCGCGGCTGGAGCGTTGCCAGAAGTGCATTCCGGCAATGCCGTGCGAGCTGATGGTGGCGCCGGTTCCGCCAGACATCACATCGATAAAAGCCTGAGTTTTAAAATCCAAGGTGAGAGTTGGAATAATAAAAGAGTTGTGAGCGATGGCTTGTCTCGGAATGATTTCACTGAGAGTCGTGAGGATGCCCGTCGCAACATGAGGAAGCCCTTCAATAATACCGCGAGTGAGGGGAGCTGGATATTTCGCGGAGATAAAAGATCCTTGAGGTGTTGAAACGTCAATCACGGAATAAACGCCTTCGTTCAAAGGAATCTCTGAACCGAGGAAAGCCAGGAGGCAAGCAACGCAAGCTCCGTAGACGATCATATCGGTGATGTGGGTTCCTTGTGCCGAAGAGGTTCCCTGAAAATCACAAATAAATTTCTCGGAAGTGATTTCTGCCTTGAGCCGCAAAATTTCTCCGCTTTGGAGTTTTGCTTCATACTTTGCTTCACCACGAGGGAGCTCGGCCATTTTATCTAAAACTTTTTGTCGAGTCACTGCGAGCAGATTTTTCTGATTGGCTGGCGAAAATAATTTTTCATGAACTTTAAAGACAGTGTGGAATTGCTGCACACGACTTTGCATGACTTGAATATGCTCGAGAATTCGTTCGCGAAATTGCGGAGGTGCTAAGGGGTTGGCGCCAATGGCATCAAGGACTTCCGTATTGATTTTACCTTGACTCACCAAAGGGGTTGGTGGAATTCGAACTCCTTCTTCTTCGATACGTTTGGCAAAAACCAATTCTGGTTTTAAACGGATGCGAGAAGCAAAGTAAAACGTTTGCTGGCCCATTTGAATCGCCGTCACCAGTCCCATCGAGAAAAGCAAAGTCCCGCCGGAGTAAGGATCATTCATTAAAACAAAATCGCCTTCTTTCGGCTGAAAATAACGAGCCACCGTTTTGACCATCGGGCCATAGGTTCCAACGTCGGGCAAATTTTCATATCTCATGGCCAAAATTTCTCCGGCCTCATTCATGAACACGCCGGAGTCAAGGTCAGAAAGGAACTCCTGAAGGCAGGTATTCAAAAGCGAAGTTGAGAAATGATTATTCATAGCATTTCTCCGATCTTCTTTAAAGAAGTGACCGCTCGCCATTCGTGAGATTCGTCTTTTTCCCATTGCAGATCAGGAACTAAAGATTTCAGTTGATGGAAAGCTCTGTGTGCAAAATACCCACTGACAATGATTTTTTTACGAGTCGTTTTCATCGCTAGTTCAAGGCAGACACGAGTGTTGAGCACCTCGATAAGATCTTTTTCTAATTGCAGGGGAGAAAATTTATTCATCTCTGGATTGTTGCGAAAAATTGTCGACAATTGATTCCTTAATTTGGGAATCGCCTTTTCTTGCACTTGCGGAAGGGCTAATTTTTCTCTCAAACACATCAGATCAATGACCATGGGACGCAAGCCTCGGCCAAAGCAAATGGGGCCGGGCTCATATCCTAAACTGATATCGCCGAAGCGAATGCCATCCAAAGGATGATTCATGACTTCAAGAGTTGGCTGAATCGTGAAACGAAAATGACTTTCTGTTTTTGTTTCGATCGGTCCCCACTGACTTTTCCACAGCGATTGAGCGTCGCCTTTTTCAATCAGATAAAAACTCTCTAACCCCAAATAGAGAATCGCGCTGTCGTTGTCGCCAAGCGAGCTGACAACAGAGTGGCTCCAAGCAAAAAGGCTGCTGGCCACTTGATCCGGATCTTTCTGAAAGGGTTCGCCATAACTGTTGATAAAGTAAATACAGTTGCGATCACCTCCGGCGACATCCACCGCTTTGGCAATTTCTTCGAAATGCTCCTGAAAAACGCCACTCAGGCAGGCATTCAGCAGATTTTTTCTCCAGGCCGGCATTTCATCATTCGAGCTTTTCTCTCGAGGGGCGGCAAAAACTTCGAAACCTTGTTTTTTAAAAAAATCGGCAACCTGTTGTTGATGAGTGGGATTGGCTTGTGCAAAAAGAAGATTCACACAAACGCGCTTCACGCCGAGCGCTTTAAATTTTGCCAGAATGACGTCAAGCTCTTCGGCAACCACAGGCTTGAGTTCTTTTCCGGTGTGATCCATTCGTGCTGACAAACCAAAAATCAAATCTTGAGACGCCAAAGGGGATTGGCGAACAGGACGAAGCTCAAAAAGATGTGACAGAGTTGGTTGACGTAAAATCGGCCAAGTCTCAAAACCCGCAGTCACAATCTGCGCCACTGTTCCGCCCAGGCGAGAATCCAGCACCTTCTCAATATAACGAGAGGCGACAATAAGTCTGTCGGGAATTGCTTGGTGTTCTTGAAGAAATTTGCCTAAATGACTAGCAATTGGCTCTGAGGGGAGATAAAAGCGACGGGTTGCAACGAGAGATTGCCCTTTCCATAAAGCGACCTCGGCAAATGAAACACCAACATGTAAGCCAACGAGAGTTTTTGCCATCTTTTTCTTTGTCAGTTGTCTTTCTTAGTCCTATTTAGGAGCTTTGAATAACTAATGTTTCCTTTGCGAGATTGTGTATCAGTTTATCTAAAGGAAATCTTAAAATAAAGTGGAAACACTGGAAGCTTTGAGGTCCTGCGCGATGAAGGTTTCTTCTGAAATTTTAAATTTAGTTCCCTACAAGCCGGGAAAGCCGATCTCCGAGACGCAAAGAGAGTACGGCGTTCAGCATGTGATCAAGCTGGCGAGTAATGAAAATCCATTGGGACCTAGCCCAAAGGCGGTCGAGGCGATTCATCAGCATCTATCGGAGTTGCATCGCTATCCAGATCCTTCGTGCTATGAACTTGTGCAAAAAATTTCTCAGCTCTGGAAAATTCCGAAAGATCAAATCTCCATCGGCAATGGCTCGAATGAATGCATTGATCTGCTGATTCGTATTTTTTGCGAACCCGGAGAGGCGATCCTGACTTCGCAGGCCGCTTTTGTGGCTTATCAAGTTTGCGCACAGGCCGCTCGGGTGCAGAGATTTTTTATTCCGCTGAAAGAAGGCTATCGCCCCGATCTGGAAAAAATGGCAGATTTTTTGCTGAATGATCCAAAAGCCTCTTCGGTTCGTCTTGTCTTTATTCCAAATCCCAATAATCCGACTGGGACTTACTCTCCTTTTTCTGAAGTTGAAAAATTTTTGAAAAAAATCTCAGTGCTTGAAAATGTCATGGTGATTTTTGATGAAGCTTACAATGAGTTCGTTCGTGCTACTGATTATCATTCAGCGCAAACTCTGATGAAGCAGTACAAAAATGTGGCCGTGGTGAGAACTTTGTCGAAAGCTTATGGCTTGGCGGGGCTTCGGATCGGAATGCTTTTGGCTCAGCCAGAAGTGATCGATCTGGTTAACAGGGTGCGAAATCCATTCAATGTGAATGACTTGGCGCAAGTCGCAGCCAAGGCGGCGCTTGAGGACTCTGAGTTTATTGAGAGATCTAAAAAAATGACATGGGAAGGTTTGGATTATTTCTACCGAGAGTTTCGTCGCTTGGGGCTTTCGTTCGTTGAGTCGCAGGGGAATTTCGTGATGTTTGACACGGGCAGGGATGTGAAGCAAGTTCATGTGTCGCTACTGAAGAGGGGAATGATCTTACGACCCATCGACAATTATGGGTTCACGACAGAAATGCGCGTGAGTGTCGGTTTGCCTGAAGAAAATCGGCAAGCGATCATGGCGCTCGAGCAAGTGCTTGCTGAAATTCCGCCTCTCAAATGAAGCAGTGATAAGGATTTAATAAAATGGGTCGAGTTGTAACAATTGATGGACCAGCAGCTTCAGGCAAGACCTCAGTCAGTCGTGAATTGGCTCGTCGTTTGGGTTGGTATTGGGTTTCAACGGGTGCCTTTTATCGCGGACTCGCTTATGTGGCGCAAAGACTGAAATACAATTTGGATGATGAGCAAGCTTTGGCCAAACTCGCCTCTGGAAATATCTGGAAAGTGGAGATGGCAGAAAATAAAACTCGAGTTTACCTTGATGTGAACGGTGAATTCAAAGATGTCACCGATGCTGTTGCTGCCGAAGACGTGGGAAGTATTGCCAGCAAAGTCAGTCATTTTCCGAAAGTTCGTCAGGCCTTGCTTGAAGGGCAGCGTGATTGCAGTCATCGCACGGAAGGCTTGGTGGCCGAAGGCCGAGATTGCGGCACCGTGGTTTTTCCAGACGCGGAAGTAAAAATTTATCTCACCGCGCGCTCTGAAAACCGAGCCGAGCGTCGGGCCAAAGAATTGGGGCTCAATGCGCAGGCCACAGCCGAAGCGCAAAGTGTTCGCGATCATCAAGATTCGACTCGTAAAGTAGCACCCATGCAAATCCCGGAGAATGCTTTGGTGCTTGATTCCACTGAACTTAATTTGGATCAGGTCGTCAGTCGCGTGGAAGCTCACGTGCGACAAATTTTGCATAAATGATTTTCAATTTAATCACTCGCTTCTTTTTTGAATTTTATCTTTTGCTCGTCAAAGTTTGTCTGAAATTAATGGCGGCTCCGCACTCGATTCGGATTGGTCGTCGGGAAATTGATCCTTTTCATCTGTTTATTTTTTTGCCAGAGCTATCGCCTTTGCAAAGAAAGATGGTTGAAGTTCGATTCAATCGCTATCGATCTTTGTTTTGGACAAGTTGGGATTTGGTTTTTGCCTTAGATCGTCCGCTTTTGCAGCAAACGATGAATCTGAGCTGGCTTCGATTGGACCCTCACTTTGCCGAAATATCGGGAATCCAGCCATCACATACGAATGAGGCGCGGGTCGAAGCGGCGGTGCTTTTGATGCAACAAGTGCAACTGGATCAAAAGCACATTGAGCATCCGCATTGGCGCCGTCGTCAGCAATGGAAGAAATATTTTATCACGGCTCAGGCAGATCAGGATCAAAATCTGTCGGTCGAGCAAAATGTTTTTTCATTTCTTGCCTCGTTGATGGGGTTTGATAAGGCGGAAGAACTTTTTTTTGTTGAGACTCAGATGCAGATTTACAAAGGCAAATGGTTAAAAATGGAGCCTTGGAAGTTAGCTCCTTTGCTGAAAAACAAACCAGAAATCTGGTGTTGGTGGATTGCTCAGTTTCCTTATGATTGGGCGGACGCGCCAAAGTGGACTGAGATACAAAAACGAATTCTTTTTGCAGTGGCTCGTTGGGAAATTTTTCGCGGGTTGATGTCGGACTGGAAAGTGATGGGCTTTGCTGACGAGTTCAAGCGTCT
>Ga0134128_10000295_pt1 | contig 70863 bp, 52 predicted proteins | sample KB31754_FD_96462 | JGI IMG/M metagenome (GOLD analysis project Ga0134128, IMG submission 96462) | Terrestrial soil microbial communities with excess Nitrogen fertilizer from Kellogg Biological Station, Michigan, USA - KB3-175-4 | ecosystem: Environmental > Terrestrial > Soil > Unclassified ... | reverse complement strand
GACGTTTGCGCCCATGCCCTTGGCGCGCATGGCGACGCCGCGCCCGCACCAGCCGTAACCCGCGACAACAACGTTCATGCCCGCAAGAAGCAAGTTGGTGGCGCGAATGATTCCGTCGAGCGTTGACTGGCCCGTGCCGTAGCGATTGTCGAAGAGGTGCTTCGTAAGCGCGTCATTCACGGCAATGATGGGATACGCGAGCGTGCCGTCTTTGGCCATCGCGCGAAGGCGGATGACTCCCGTGGTGGTTTCTTCCGTACCGCCGATGACGTTCTTGACGAGCTCAGGATGCTTCGTGAGCAGCATGGTAACGAGGTCCGCGCCGTCGTCGAGCGTGATTTGCGGATGATGCTCGATGGCCGCGTTGATGTGCGCGTAATACGTGGGATTGTCTTCGCCCTTGATGGCGAACGTTGGAATGGCGTAATCCTTCGCGAGGCAGGCGGCGACTTCGTCCTGCGTGTAAAGCGGATTCGACGCGCAGAGAACCACGTCGGCGCCGCCGTCGCGCAGCGTGATGGCGAGGTTGGCCGTTTCGCTGGTGACGTGCAGGCACGCGGACATGCGGATGCCTTTGAGGGGTTTTTCCTTGATGAAACGCTTGCGAATGAGCTGGAGGACAGGCATCTGCTGATTCGCCCATTCGATTTTGCGGCGGCCCTTCTCAGACAGGGCAAGGTCCTTTACGTCGCCAGACATTTTGGTCACTGTTTCCACGAGTGCGTCTCCTGAATAGCGAATAATCGCAGCGAAAAGATTTTCGGCGCGTTGCGCCGACGGGCGGGGTAAACCCGCCCCTACAAAAGCAAGGCCCAATCCCCACCCTTCACCAACGACGCTCACTTCGCAAAATTCGCTCAGTGCAGGCAGGATGGCGCACCCGCAAGAGCAAAGTCAAAAGCAACGGCAAAGCGGCGTCGAGGCCTGCCTGCGGCAGCAGGCGGCGCACGACAGCAAAGCTACGAGCGCGAAGCCATGGCGGCCGCGGGCAACCCTGCTTCCTTGCGAATCGCGTCGGCGCGATCTGTGCGCTCCCAGGTGAAGCCGGGGCCCGTTCGGCCGAAATGACCGTACGAAGCGGTCTCGCGATAAACCGGTCGGCGGAGATTCAGCGTTTCGATGATGCCGCGCGGCGTCAGTTTGAAAACGTTGCGAACCAGCGCGGTGATTTGCGCGTCGGGAATCGTGCCGGTGCCAAATGTGTCGACCATGACGGAAACCGGCTCGGCGACGCCGATGGCGTAAGCGAGCTGGACTTCGAGTTTGCGCGCAACTCCCGCAGCAACAAGATTCTTGGCGATGTAGCGCGCCATGTAGCACGCAGAGCGGTCAACTTTGGTCGGATCTTTTCCTGACAGCGCACCGCCGCCGTGACGGCCGTAGCCGCCGTACGTGTCCACGATAATTTTGCGCCCCGTGAGGCCCGCATCGCCCATCGGCCCGCCAACGACGAAGCGTCCAGTGGGATTGATGTGGACGCGCGTGTCCTTGTCCATCATTTTCGCGGGAACGACAGGGAGGATAACGTTGTTCCAAATGGCTTCGTGGAGATCTTTATTCGAGACGGAGTCGCTGTGCTGCGTAGAGATGACGACGCAGTCGACTCGAGCGGGCCGGCCGTCGATGTATTCGACGGAGACTTGGGACTTGCCATCGGGGCGGAGGAAATCGACGACTCCGGCTTTGCGAACTTCGGCGAGGCGCTGGCACAGGCGGTGGGCGAGTTGGATGGGCATGGGCATCAGCTCTTCCGTTTCGTCGCAGGCGAAGCCGAACATCAAGCCCTGATCGCCCGCGCCGCCCGTATCGACGCCCATGGCGATATCGCCAGACTGCTTCTTAACCGTGCAGATGACGCCGCAAGTTTCGGCGTCAAAGCCGTACTTGGCGCGTGTGTAGCCCACGTCGCGAATGACGTCACGCGCGACGCCCGCAAAATCAACGTAGGTATTCGTGGTGATTTCGCCGGCGATGACGACGAGACCAGTGGTCACGAGAGTTTCGCAGGCGACGCGGCCCATGGGGTCGTCTTTCATGACGGCGTCCAGGATGGCGTCAGAAATCTGGTCGGCAATCTTATCGGGGTGGCCTTCGGTGACAGATTCGGAAGTAAACAGGATTTTCTCTTCTGCGCGTGTCAAAACATTCTCCTTCGGCTATTTGGCAGGCAAATTAGTGGCCCAAGCGCCTGATACAGCGGGAAATACAAACAAAAACCGTAGCATGGGGCTACGGCCGTGTCAACGTCTTGCACGGAAACGGCTTATTGGCGGGTCGAACGGTGCTAAACGCGCCGTGAGCCAAGTTTGGACGGATTAGAAACTTGGTCATCCTTTCCCGGAAATGGGGCCGAAATGCAAGGAATTGCAACTTCTTGGAGCGCTAGTTCTTCGCGGCGCTTGTGCCGTCGCTGCCGCTGCGGCGGGACAATAGATAGGCGCGGATGAATTTGTCCAGATCACCGTTGAGGACGCGCTCCACGTCGCCCTGCTCGACCTTGGTGCGGTGATCCTTCACCAACTGGTACGGCTGTAAAACGTACGAGCGGATTTGGCTGCCGAAGCTGATTTCCGGCTTGGACTCGTCGAGCTTGCGCGTGACTTCGCGGCGTTTGTCAATTTCGCGTTCGTAAAGCTGGGACTTCAGCACCTTCATCGCAATCTCGCGATTTTTGTGCTGGCTGCGCTCGTTCTGGCATTGCACCACGATTCCCGACGGAAGATGCGTGATTCGCACGGCCGATTCCACTTTGTTGACGTTCTGGCCGCCATGGCCGCCCGCGCGGAAGGTGTCGATGCGAAGCTCGTCTGGCGTGATCACAATGTCAATGCGGTCGTCAATTTCCGGGATGACAAAGACCGATGCAAAAGAAGTATGGCGGCGCGCGGACTGATCGAACGGTGAAATACGCACAAGGCGGTGGACGCCGGTTTCTCCTTGTAGCAAACCAAAAGCGTTTTCGCCCTCGATGCGCACGGTGACGGATTTCAGGCCTGCCTCTTCGCCGGGAGTCGAATCAATCACCGTGGCGCGGAGGTTTTTGCTTTCCGTCCAACGCAGGTACATGCGCAGCAGCATTTCCGCCCAGTCCTGCGACTCCGTGCCGCCCGCGCCGGGCTTGATGGTCATGATGGCGCTGAGGGCGTCGTTTTCGCCGGAGAGCAGCGTCTGCGTTTCGAGTTCCGCAATGTATTTGTCGATGGCGTCAAGTTCTGCGCTGATGTCCTTGAGCACCGATTCGCGCTGAGTGGCATCTGATTCTTCGTGCGCCATGTGGAAATACGTTTCGATGTCGCTGACGGCGCGCGTCAGCTTTTCGTCCGCGGCGATATTGCCTTCGGCGTGCTTGCGCTGCTGCAGGACGCCCTGCGCCTTTTCCTGGTCCTGCCAAAAAGCGGGATCGCTGGCCTTTGCTTCGAGAGATTTCAGGCGTTCGCGGTTGGTGGCGACGTCAAAGATAGCTCCGCACGAGCTCGATGCGCTTTTTCAATTCGTCAAAGCGAGACTGAAGATCTTCAATGAGATTACTCACAATTCCCTTCCTGTTCCTTTCCGACTCGAATCCGAGGCGGCTGATTTCGTGCGCCTCAATCCCACAATCACCAGCAGTATTGTGGCGAGCACGCTGAGCCACGCGAGCCAGTCGCCCGTGCGTGTGTACAGCGACATATCGGAGCGAAAACCGTACGGCGCATCCACTTCCGCGCGCGTGAACGTTGGGAGCCGCGCGATCATTCTGCCATAGGGATCGAAATCCGCCGTGAATCCTGTATTCGTGTCGCGCAGCAGCCAGCGGCGATTTTCGACCGCGCGAACGCGCAGCATCATCAAATGCTGCGCCGGGGCCGAGGACCGTCCGAACCATCCGTCATTTGAAATATTGACGAGCAGCTCCGCGCCATTTGCCGCGAAATGCCGCACCAACGCCGGAAAAATCGATTCGTAACAAATGAAAACGCTGAATCGGCCGCCAGGCAGATTCCCTACAGCGTACGTATGACCCGGCGTGAAATCGGAAATGCCCGCCGTCAAACTTTTCGCGAAGGTAAGCCATCGGCGCAACGGCACGTATTCGCCAAACGGCACCAAATGAATTTTATCATACGTGAATTTCCGTTGCCCTGCCGGGTCGAGCAACACGGCGCTATTCGACGCGAGCCACTGGCGGTCAGGGCCGAGTTTCCAATCGACAACGCCGACCAGAAAATCGCTTCCGGAGTCTTTGGCAATTCTAGCGGCGATAGTCGCGAATTTCGGGTCCTGCAAACTGAAGGGCGCGGGAACTTCGGGCCAGATAATCACGCCTGGTGATTTGCGGGCGGCATTGATGCTCATGTTCTCAAGCTGCTGCATGTCGGCCGCATGAAGGTCCATCCAATTGGCGGGATAACTCTCCGATTGCGCGAAATTCGTTTGCACAAGATGCGCGACGTGATCCGGCACAGCCTGCGGGACGAATCGTGGGCCAATTTTCCCTGCACCTACAAGAATAAGCAGCGTCACGAGAACCACACGGCGGCTTTTCGACGAAGGCGCAGCGATAGCCCAGGCGAGCAATGCATTGAAACCAACGACAAGCAGCGAGAGCCCGGAAATCCCCGTGACGCTTGTCAGTTGAACGAGCGCCAAGTTGCCGGATGCTGCATAGCCAATCAGGTTCCATGGAAATCCGATGATGGGTAGATGCGTCCGAGCAAATTCCAGCGCGACCCACAAGAACGGCGCGAGGATGCACGCCGTCACGATGTTGCGTCTGCCAATGCGCGCCACCGACACCGCAAATGCGATGGGGAACAGAGTTCCCGCCAGCGTCATCAGCGCCAAAATCCCCGCGGATGCGAGCGGGCTGACGTTTCCGTATTGCTGCATCACCGTATCGATCCACGGCACACTGAGCGGATAAAACAGCGCTCCGTTGATGAACCCGTAGAGCGCCGCGTCACGCTTGCGAACGCCGAGCGACGCCAGCATCAGCATTGCGACTGCGATCCACGCCAGTAGCGGCAAATTATAATTGGGAAACGAAAAGGAGAGAGCGAGGCCTGAGCCAATCGCGAGAAGCAAGCGAACCGGCCGTGACAAATTCATTCGGCGTTCATTTTCATTCGGCGCGCGTTCAGCGGCGGTAGATGGCCTTGAAACCCGCGTGTTCGAGAGACTTCTTGGCCTTGTCGCCGATGGCCTGGCTGTCAAACGGGCCCACCTGCACGCGATAGAAACCGTCCGCGGTTGGATTGACCACAAATGATGGAAAACCTTTTGCCTGGAGCGCATCCGCCATCGCCAGGGCATCGCTTTCGCTGCGCAGCGCGCCGACTTGCAGCACTACCGCCTTCCGCGACATGCGCGGCGCACGAAAGCGCGCGGGCACAGCAGAGGCCGGACGGCTGACCGCAGACGCCGCGTCATGCCGAACTGGTGTTGGGGCGGGCGCAACTGGCTCAAAAGATGAAGGAGCAGACGGCGAGTCTGATTGCGCCACGTGCGATGACGCAGGCGCGGCCTCGCTGGAGCGAGCAGGCTCGCCACGGCGAGCAGGCTTTAAAGGCACGTCCGCGGTCTTTTTCTTCGCATAAAAATCCCATTCCGGCGAAGCCTGGGGCTGCGCGGCGGTTTCCGCTCCGCGAGGCGACACCGGGCGGGGCGCTTTCTCAATCGAAGCCGCTTCAACAGGAGCGTTGCCGTATTGCGTCTTTCCCATCACGTAGCCCAGCGTGAAAAAAACGCAGCACAGCAACACCACGCCGAGAAACAAAGCAATCAGATGACGACTCTCGAGAACTCGGTCGCCCCGTTTTGAATTCCCACCTGCCATATTTCGCAACGCCTCCCAATTTATTTGCTCGGCGGACCGGGCTTTATCCACTGGCTGATCAGGTCCATCGGGACCGGAAAGATCACGGTCGTGTTTTTCTCGCTGCCAATTTCCTGCAGCGTTTGCAGATACCGCAGTTGCACCGACACAGGCTGCCTCTGCAGGGCCTCGGCAGCTTCGGCAAGTTTCGCCGACGCTTGCAGTTCGCCATCGGCATTGATGATTTTGGCCCGGCGCTCGCGTTCCGCCTCGGCTTGCCGCGCGATGGCGCGCTGCATATTCTCCGGAATATCGACCTGCTTAACCTCAACCTTCGTAACCTTAATACCCCATGGCTCGGTATCCTGGTCAAGGATTGTTTGCAACTTGGCGTTTACCTTTTCGCGCTCCGAGAGAACGTCGTCCAGTTCGAACTGGCCGACGACGCTGCGCAAATTCGTTTGCGCGAGCTGCGAAGTGGCGTAGAGATAATTCTGGATCTGCGAAATAGCGAGATTCGCATCCACCACGCGGAAATAACAGACTGCGTTCACTTTCGCGGAAACGTTGTCGCGCGTGATGACGTCCTGCGGCGGCACATCAAGCGTTTCGATGCGCAACGAAACGCGGATCAGCTTGTCAATCGGGTAAAATACAAGGCACAAGCCCGGCCCTTTCGCCACAGGCATCATGCGCCCGAGGCGCAGCACGACGCCGCGCTCCCACTCCTTGAGGACATAAATGCAGTTGAAAATCCAAATCAAGAAAATAAAAATCGCGATCGCTATGCCCAGCATGAAAACATCCATCGTGCCCTCCACGTTTCAAATCTTCCCAGCCCTTTTTGGAAGATATTCAGCCGGACGCAGTTCCCACTCTTACTGGCTCAACCAATAGCGTAAGCCCCTGCACACGGTTCACACGGACTTGGGTTCCCTTCGCAATTGGCTCGCTTGCAGCGGCGCGCCACAATTCGCCGTGGATCAGTACCATGCCGTTTGCGCCCGCCAATGCGACTGGCTCCATCATTTCGCCCACCGCGCCCAACAATTCATCAGTACCGGTGGTTCGCTTCCACCGGAAAGAGCGCAGGACGAGGCGCATCAGGAAAATTACGATCAGCGCGACCGGAACGGTGACCGCCAGCGCAATGCCCGGATGCACGCCACCGCTCGTAATCGGCGAATGCACCAGCATCAACGCGCCCAACAGCATCGCAATGGCACCACCGACTCCTAAAATGCCGTGCGTGGGGAATTTTGCTTCCATGACAAACATGACCATCGCGAGCAAGATCAGTACAAGCCCCGCAAAATTCACGGGCAGCATGTGCATGGCAAACAGCGCCAGCACCAGCGCGATTCCTCCAATCACACCCGGCGCGAACATTCCCGGATGCGTAAACTCGACGTAAAGCCCGAGCACGCCGATGATCAACAGAATAAAAAACGCGTCAGGCTGCACGATACGGTCGAGGAATTTCTCACGGCCGCTCATTTCGTGGCCTTCGACGATTGGCTGCGCGAGGCTCAGTTTCTGCGTGGAGCCGTCGAGGCGCGTGAGGGTGCGGCCATTCAGTTGGGCGAGGAGGGCCTCGGTCGATGGTGCAACGATGTCGATGAGCTTGCCTTCGAGCGCTTCCCTTTCGCTGAAGGCTTTAGCATCGGTGACCGCGGTGACGGCCAGCGTTACGTTGCGCCCGCGGCGCGCTGCATAACTGCGCAGATACGCGGTGGCTTCGTTCATGATTTTGCGCTCGAGCGTGTCGTCAACTTTCACGGGGCTGCCAGCGAATTCGAGCAACGGCGAAGCCGCGCCCGTATCCGTGCCTGGCGACATCGCTGCCACATCGCCCGAAAGCAAAATAAAAAATCCAGCGGATGCCGCGCGCGAGCCGGAGGGAGTCACGTACGTCACGACGGGAACGGAAGAGTGAAGAATCGCGCCGATGATTTCGCGCATGGAGGAATCGAGGCCGCCGGGCGTGTCGATCGTGATCAGAATCAGACTAGCGTGCTGTGCATTGGCTGCGTTGATCCCGGCGACAATATATTCGGCGAGGATTGGCTCGATCTCGCCATTGATTTGTAATTCGTAGACATTTGACGCAGACGGTGGCGCGGCGAGAACCGGCCGCGCGGCAATAAACGGCCAGAGGGCAAAGGCAACGATGGCGCATACCGCAAAGAAAACCGTGCAAACGACGGCACGGCGGGAGAGCAGCACCTCTACCAGTTTCAGCATGTGGACGAACATTATAATAACAAGGAGCGCCGCGGAGACAGCGAAAAGATGCACGCCGAGGGTTTGTACATGCTGAGGGCGCAAGGAAAGAAACGGCTGCGCTATAAAGTTCGAGGCGCACAAAGGGCGAAGGTAGATTCTTCGTCCCGCTGAAACATCCGGGACGCAAAATGCGCGTCGCGTGCTCCCGGGAATGACAAATATAAAAATGGTTACCGGCGTTTGTCAGCGAGCTCCGGCACGGGAGTGAAGACCGCAACTACCAGCGGATCCTTGATGACCTTTGCGAACGCCGGATCCGTCTTGGCGGACTCAAGTTTCTGATAACCATCGTCGCGCGCCATCTTCAAATAGTGAGCGGCACGCTCGGCGTTGCCGAGTTGAGCATAAGTACGCGCGACAAAGAAATAGAACACGCCGGAATCGGGTTGCCGCGTCGGCTGAACGACAGAGCCGTTATTCCCCTTCTCCTGGAAGACCAGCGGGTCGATTTGAATGGCCTGCTGAAAAGCGCTCATGGCCTCTGGATAATGCTTGTCGTCGAAATAAGCGTAGCCGAGATTGCTGTACACGGAAGCCATGTTCGTGCGCAGCTTCAAAGTCTTCTCGTACCACTTGATCGCGTTTCCGTAATGATGCTTGGCGTATTCGATAGTGCCAACGTTATTGTAGGCGCTTGCATAGGTCTTGTCGGCCTTGATGGCCTTCTTGAAATAGCGCTCGGCCGGTCCGTAGTTTTGGAGTACCTCGTAGGCGACGCCGATCTTATTCAGCACAACGGCGTTTTTCGGCTCCTTCTTCGCCAGTTGCCCGTACGCTCGTATGGCTTCGGGATACATTTTCCGCGCCATCAAAATGTCCGCGCGCAGTTCTCCCAATTGCAACGGATTCGTGTCTGGCTGGGCGCTGGCGGGCTGTGGTGTGGAGACCTGACGCACTTGTCCCGTTGCATTTTGTTGCGCAAGCGAGGTAAGCGGGAAAAGTAGAGTCAGGAAAACAGCGGGCAGGATCGTTCGCTTCATGGTCACCCCTCCTCCCCACTGCCTTGGCTACCCTTGCGGTGGCTTCGGCTTGGGTGGTGGCTTCTTGTTGTCCCCAAAGATACCAAAAATCTTGTCGAAGAGCCCCTTTTTCTTTTCGGGCTCGGGGGAAGCGGCCGGTGGGGTCTGTGGAGGCTGGATTCCGGAAGGCGCTGCGTTTGGATTTGGATTCTTGCCGTTCGCAGCGGGCTGGCCGGCAGTGGGCGGTTGCGGAGTGGACGGCTTGCCGAATAGGTGTGAAAGCCACGCGACCGGCGGAATGTCCGATAGCTTCGTTCCGCTGTGGATGGGGCAAAATTCCGTCGGCTCGGTGCCCGCGATAAACACCTCTGTCTTGGTTGCAGGACAATTTGGCGTGGCCAGGTAACCCGATTCGGGATCGACGGACGCGCTGACGATTCCGGAAGGCTCCGGGAAATCCTGCATGTTGTGATACGCGGGCAAGGCCTGCGCGCGCTTCATGAACTCCGCCCAAATGGGCGCGGCGGAATTTGAGCCGGAAAGGCCGAGGTCACGGTCGTCGTCATATCCAACCCAGACGACGCAGAGGAGATTTGACGTGTAGCCCGCGAACCAGCCGTCGTGCGAAGTTCCTGTTTTCCCCGCGGCAGGGGCCGTGAACCCTCGTGCGCGAACTGTATAACCTGTTCCGTGGTTGACGACGTCTTCGAGTACGCTGGTGACCAGGTAAGCCACGCGCGGATCCAGCACGGCTCGGGCCTGCGGCGCGGACCTTTCGATTATCTTTCCGTCCGCGTCCACCACCTTATTCAAGTAACGCGTTTCCACCCTCACTCCATCGTTCGCGAAAATCGTGTACCCGGCCGCGACTTCCATCGGCGTCATCACGTAAGAACCCAGCGCCATGGCGGGCGTCGCCTGAATGTCCGGATCCAGACCCAATTGCCGGGCCACTTCCCTCACGCGGTCGTAGCCGATCAGTTCCGCGAATTTCACAGTCGCAACGTTCAGCGAATGCGTCAGCGCATCGCGCGCCGTGACGGTACCGTAAAATTGTCCTTCGTCGTTATTCGGAGTGTAGTCCTTGCCATCGAAGCTGAACGTGGTGGGCTCGTCCACCACGGTCGTTTCCGGAGTGACAACCGGCTGCAATCCGGCAACGGAATTATCGAACGCCGCCGCGTACACAAACGGCTTGAACGACGAGCCGGGCTGGCGTCGCGCAAGCGCGTGGTTCAGTTGGCTCTCGCCGTAGTTCCTTCCACCGACGAGTGCCAGTATCGCGCCGGTTTTCGGGTCCATGGCCACAAGCGCAACCTGCGGTCTGACGACCGCCAAGCCCTTCCGGCGGGCCAACGCATAACGGCGCGCCAGTTCGTCATCGATGATCTTCGTTCCTATGTCGACCGATTCATCCGCGGCCGTTTGCAATGCCGGATCGAGCGTGGTGAAAATGCGATAGCTCTGCGTGGTCAGATCGTTTTGCGAAAACTGGTCGAGCAACGAATCGCGGACCATGTCGACAAAATAAGGCGCCGCGCGGCTCGTCGTTCCCCCGCCGACGAATTTCAGCGTTTCTTCCCTGGCGTCGCGCGCCTTTGCCTCCGTGACATAACCATCTTCGACCATCTGCTTCAGGACGCGATTGCGCGCTTCGTTGGCCCGGTCAAGATGGTGTTCCGCCGCGGAATAGCGGTTGGGCGAACGAATGATTCCGGCCAAAAACGCGCACTGCGCGAGATCCAATTCCCTGACGTCCTTGCCGAAGTATGCCTGCGCTGCTTCGCCGAACCCGCGAATCGCAAAGCTGCCGCGATTGCCGAGATACACCTCATTGGCGTAAAGCTCAAAAATGCGTTCTTTGGTGAACCGGTGGTCCAGCTCGAGCGCCACCATCGTTTCCGCCACTTTCCGGCGCCATTCCCTCTTTGAGGAAAAGAAAAAGCTGCGCGCCACCTGCATATCGATGGTGCTCGCGCCTTGCGCCTTTTCGCCGAGCCGCAAATCGGCTAGAGCCGCCCCGCCTATGCGGACCACGTCGAAGCCGCCATGCTCAAAGAAACGCTTATCCTCCGCCGCCATTACCGCATGCACCAGAATAGGCGGCAGATCCTCGAAGCGGATCACGCGCCGTTTCTCGCGCGAGTCGTCAAACAAATTCGTCAACAGCTCGGGCTCAATTTGGGCGGAACTCACCGACGCATTGTCGGCAAGCAGGTGAATCGTTTTCACTTTTCCGTCGGAAAAATCAACACGCAGGGAGTTCTGGCCTTCAAAATAGGAATCGTCGGAAGGATCAATCTCGACCGAAGACTTGCCTGCCGTGAAGCGCCCTGAAGCGCCATAAACGTCCGCCTGCGAATACCCGTTATTGACGAGGTAGCCCGCCAGATTTGCCGGGGTCATGGCTTCGCCGGTGAAGATTTTGTTGGGCGCGGAAAAAATATGGGAAGTATGGCCAAAGACCTGGCCTGTCAGCCGCGTATCTATCAGATGGCTGAAACGAACCCAATAGAACGTAAAGACCGCGGCCGCGATGAGAATCGCGCACAGCGCCGCTCCCAAGAGCGCCAGTCCCGGACGCGACGTCCAAAGCCCGCGCGCCAATCGAATACGCAATCGTTCCTCCAAGTTCTTCTCCAAGGCCATTCGGAATCTGCCGCGCGCTCCGTTCACCCACTGGTATGTGAACGCTGGCGGCGGGCCCCGAGAGCTTTCCTGGAGCACTACTTACTCTGTTGCCATTCTAAAGCGAAGCGTTGTTTGCCTGGGGATGAAAATGCAATTGAAGTTGATAAACGGCAAGATCCACGGGAACGGTATAGTCAACTGAGATTGTAACGTTTCCGGCGTCGTCGCTCACTTGAATGTCTTTGCTCTGGGCAGGGATGCCGAGTTCCTTCACCTTCTTTTCGATGTCAACGCGAATGTCGTCAGCCTGCTTGCGAGAGGCGGATGCGTAGGCAGCTTCTTCCCGCATCGAGTCCTGCAATTGGTAGTTGGCAAAGTATGGCGGGACGACTTTTACCGCGCAAAAGATCGCGGAACCCAAAATAATCAAAACGATTAGAGTCTTGATTCTGGCTCCCCCACCTTCGCCGTTCCTCCGTGCGCGCGACATCGCTCCTCCGCCTGCCGAAATTTGCTGATTCGGATAACCCCATCGAAGAGGCTAGCACCGCGTTCATCCAGCGTCGAGAACGCCCCTACAGGCGGTTTTCAGAATGGTTAACGGTACATAGATCCGGCTGGCGGGCTTTGACCTAATACGCCTTGGCGAAGATAGCCCGCTCGGGGGCGGGCTGGCCGCAGTAGATGCACTTGCCAGGCCCGGACGTTTGTTCGAGGGGAATACACCGCATGGTGGCCTTGGTCTCTTCTTTGATTTTCGCTTCGCAATCGGCGCTGCCACACCAGTGCGAAAGCGCGAAGCCTTTCTCCACGGCGACCTTGAATTCGCCATAGTCTTTCGGCTCCGCCGTGTTCGAATTGCGAAAATCGAGCGCGCGCTGGAAGAGCGCGTCTTGAATCTCGACAAGCAGCTTCTCGACTACGCTCGCGACTCCCTGCTGCGGAACAGAAATCTTCCCTTCGCGCCCCGGACGGTCGCGCCGCGAGAGCACCGCGTTCCCGCTGGCAACGTCCTTGGGGCCAAGCTCCAGCCGCAAAGGCACGCCGCGCATCTCCCAATCATTGAATTTGAAGCCGGGGCTCATGCCGTCGCGCTCATCCACCTTGACGCGAATCTCCGCGGAGACCAGCTCCGCGCGGATTTTCTGCGCGGCTTCGAAGACCGCGCGCTTCTCCTCATCGCTCTTGAAAATGGGCACGATCACCACTTGATAGGGCGCCACGCGCGGCGGAAGGATCAGTCCCTGGTCGTCTCCGTGGACCATGACGATCGCGCCGACGAAGCGCGTCGAAAGACCCCACGAAGTGGTCCAGCAGAATTGATGCACGCCGCCTTTGTCGAGATATTTGATCTCGAACGCTTTCGCGAAGTTCTGCCCCAGGTTGTGCGAAGTGCCCGCCTGCAGCGCCTTGCCGTCGCCCATCATCGCCTCGATGGAATAGGTGCGGTCGGCGCCGGCGAAGCGCTCGGCGTCGGACTTTCTGCCCGGAATCACGGGGACCGCCGCTTCGCGCACGGCAAAATCGGTGTAAATGTCCAGCATCTGGCGCGTTTCGGCTTCGGCTTCCTCGAGCGTGGCGTGCGCGGTGTGCCCTTCCTGCCAGAAAAATTCGAGCGTGCGCAGAAAAAGCTTCGTGCGCAGTTCCCAGCGCACCACGCTGTTCCATTGATTGATCAGCACAGGCAAATCGCGATACGACTGAATCCATTTCGCGTAGGCGTGGCCGATGATGGTTTCCGAGGTGGGCCGAATGACGAGCGGCTCCTCCAATTCTTCGCCGCCGCCAATCGTCACCACTGCCAGTTCGGGAGAAAATCCCGCGACGTGATGTTGTTCCTTGTCGATGAAACTGCGCGGAATCAGCAGGGGAAACGCCGCGTTCAAATGGCCTGTGGCTTTGAAGCGCTGGTCCAGCTGGTACGTGATGTTTTCCCACAGCGCCCAGCCATACGGCCGCACGATCATGCAGCCGCGGACGGGAGCGTAATCGGCCATCTCCGCGCGCAGCACGACCTGGTTGTACCATTCAGAGAAATCTTCGGAGCGTGTTGGCAGTTTCCGGTCAGCCATTTCATTCCCTGTTCGTCGTTTTCTCTGATACTGTTGCCATCGACGGTCGCGTACGGCGCGTAAAAACTCTAGCGGTAAAGCTCTTGAGCGTATCGGACGCGTTCTGCGTTGTCAACGGATGCGGATTCGCCGCTTGGAATGAATCTCTTTCGCGGCGTCACGCGCTCTACGCGACAACACCCATAGTCGAGCCCTACAAGAACAAAGAAAGGCCCCGGAATGCAGGGCGTTCAAAACGCGAGCATCACGCGCCTGATCAGCTGGATTGCATTGATGGCAATTGCCGCCTCGGTTTCATACGCGCGCCCGCGGCCTCAAGATTCCGCGGCAGCACCGTTATTTGCCGCTCCCATCAGATTTGTGCCGGCGTCCCGCTTGCCGCCGCCATTGATTGCATTTTCGGGCACAGTCACAGCACCGCTCCGATTGAACCAGCCGCGTGATGCTGAATCCGGGCTGCCTTACGCTCGCCCCACTTTCCACAAGCGTCTGCACCATTATTTTCTGCACACGTACAGCCCCGTCAAATTGACGGAACTCGCGTTTGGCTCCGCCATCAGCCAAATGGACAATGTGCCGCCCGAATGGCATCAGGGGTGGGGCGCGTACGGAAAGCGATTCGCGTCAGACTTGGGCAGCACGACGGCCAACGGCTTCACAGAGTTTGCGCTCGCCGAGACGCTTCGTGTGGACACAATATATTACCCGTGTACCTGCAAGGGAATTTGGCCACGCGTGGGTCACGCGCTGAAATCCACGATCACAGCGCGCGCCGGTGACGACGGTCACCGGGTTTTTTCCGTTCCGGGCATCGCTGCGCCGTACGGCGGAGCGTTTTCGACCTTATTGTGGTTTCCGTCGCGCTACGGCCCTAAGGACGCCTTCCGCACGGGGAACTACGACCTATTGAATCGCTTCGGGGAAGACATCGCTCTCGAATTTCTGTCACCGCTGCTGCGCAAGATCCATCTTCATCAAAATTAGCCGGTCATGCCGCTATTTCCCTGCGATTTGGTCCGCGATGTCTGCAGCCAACGGGAAACGGAACCGCTCGTGCTGATAAGCCTTGATCATTCCCACGATCCACGCAATCAGCGCGACAAGGTGAATGACACCGCGAACTGCGAACCACGGGCCGGCAAAAGACCACGCGAACCCGTGACCGAAGACGCCCTCACCGAGAAATCCGGCCGTCACGATGATGCTCAGAATGTTCAGCGCGCCGAACGTCACCAGCGACTGTGCCGCGTGGAAGCGCACGAAGGGCCGCTTGTCAATGAGCAGGAAAATCAGGCCTGTGAGCCAGCCAAGGACATAACACAGCAATCCAGCTACATTTTCTGTAAGTCCCGTCGCGCTTGGTGACATGGGAACTCCTATCGGCCCGGCCGCAGGCGCCGCGGACTGCGGTGCACCACAATTCGGGCAGAACGCCGCTTGCGATGCAACAGCGGTACCGCATTTCGAGCAATGTGGCATGTTTGTTTTTTCCCTCGACTGGCAATTGCCGGAAGGCTATCAGACACCTCCGCTGCCAGCAAGATAAATTGGAACGCGCTTCGCGATTGGGTAGAATCACACGCGCCAAACGCGACATTCAGACATTGGCATTTTGTTCGTCAGGAGAGCGCCCCCTGTCCGCCGAATTTGCCGCCACTGCGCGTCCCACCCGAAGAATTCTCGGGCTCGCATGGCCGCGCGAAATGACGTCCGCCGAACGCAACTCCTTGGCCGCGGGAGGCCTCGGGTGGATGCTCGACGCCTTCGACGTGATGCTTTATTCGATGGTCCTCGCGTACTTGATGAAGGACCTGGGCATCAGCAAAGCCACGGGAGGGCTACTCGGCTCCCTCACGCTGGTTGCTTCCGCGGTCGGCGGCGTAGTTTTCGGTTTCGTCGCGGACCGCATCGGCCGCACTCGTTCGCTTTCCACGTCCATCCTGATTTATTCCGCCGCCACCGCCGCGTGCGGATTCTCGCAAACGGTGGTTGAGCTTGCGATTTTCCGCATCATCCTTGGCCTCGGCATGGGAGGCGAATGGACCGCCGGCGCCGCGTTGATCGCCGAGACCTGGCCCGCCGAGCATCGCGGCAAAGCCCTTGGCATGATGCAGTCCACGTGGGCGATTGGCGAAATGCTGGCCGCGGGCGTCGCGGGAGCCATCTTGCCGCGTTACGGCTGGCGCGGGGTTTTTCTTGTTGGCGTGCTGCCCGCGCTCGTCGCGTTCTGGATTCAGCGCCGCGTACCCGAGCCGGAGATTTGGAGGCAGCGCGAAAAAGTTGCCGGCCGCGCACCAAGCGTTCCCTTGCGCGTCCTTTGGCGCAAAGATCTCCGCTGGAACGGTTTCATTGCGACGGCGATGAATACTTTCGGAATGTTCGGCTACTGGGGATTGTTCTTTTGGATTCCCGCGTATTTGTCGCTGCCCATTTCGCAAGGCGGCCGCGGGCTGGACATAGCGAAGACGACCGCGTGGCTGCTCGTGATGGGCGTCGGCAAGTGGTTCGGCTATGTTCTCTTTGGATTTGCTGCGGATGGTTTCGGGCGGCGTCGCGCGTATTTCGTGTATCTATTCATCGCCGCGATTCTCGCGCCGCTCTATGGACTCGTGCACAGTCCTCTGTGGCTTCTCGTCCTGGGACCCTTCGTCGCATTTTTCGGCACCGGCTTTTTTTCCGGCTTCAGCGCCATCGCTTCCGAACTATTCCCCACGGAGATTCGCGCCACGGCCATGGGACTCACCTACAATATCGGGCGCGGCATCTCCGCCGTTGCGCCATTCGCCGTCGGTGCGCTCGCGATCCATTTCGGCCTCGGACATTCCTTCTTCATTCTCGGCTTGGCCTTTTTTGTTGCCGCCCTGTTGACGCTCGCCCTCCCTGAAACCAAAGGGAAGCAGCTCGACTGATTGACTAGCGTTCGATTTCGAGGCCGTCGAGGGTGGTCTTCGCATCGGTGGCGGGCGTGGCTTTCTTGGGAGCGGTTTTCGCGCCCTCCTCCGACAGATCCGCGAGTTGCAAGCGGAGATTGCCGGCGTTCGTGGAATAAGTGATGGCGGTTTCGGCGTCAATGGTTCCCGCGCGGACGAACCTCTCAAGTTCGCCATCGAACGTTTGCATTCCTTCGGTCGAACCATCACGCATGGCGTCAATCAGCGTTTTCCCTTCGCCCTCGCCGCGTTCCACATATTCACGCGTGCGCATCGTGGACTTCAAAATCTCGATCACCGCCACGCGCCCTTCGCCATCGCATCGCGGCACCAATCGCTGCGAAACGATGTACCGAAACGTTTTCGAAAAGCGCGAGCGGATCACGTGCTGGTCGCTCAACGGGAAAACGCCGACGATGCGTTCGATGGTCTTGGACGCGTCGACGGTGTGCAATGTCGAAAAAACCAGGTGGCCCGTCTCGGCGGCTTCCAGTGCGATTTCAATCGTTTCGCGGTCGCGCATTTCGCCCACCAGAATCATTTTGGGAGCCTGGCGCAATGCGGCGCGCAACGCGAGAGCAAATGATGGCGTGTCGCTGTGCAATTCGCGCTGATGTATGGTGGCCTTCTTGTGCGAATGCAGAAATTCAATCGGGTCCTCAATCGTCAGAATATGGATCGCCTGTTGCTCATTGATTTCGTCCAGAATCGCCGCCAGCGTGGAGGATTTGCCGGAGCCCGTGGGACCCGTCACCAGCACAATCCCGTTCCGCAGTTTGGTGATATCGCGAAGTTGCGGAGGCAAGTGCAGGTCCTCGAAGGTCGGCACGGTGCTGGGAATCACGCGCATAACGATGGCGCAGCTTCCGCGTTGCGTGAAAATGTTCACGCGAAAGCGCGAAAGTTTCGGCAGGCTGTACGAAATGTCGCAGGAACCTTGCTCGCGCAATTTCTCAACCGCTTGCTTATTGCCGCCAATCAGGTCCGCGGCAATGCGCGCCGTATCTTCAGACGTCAAGATTTCCACCGACGGAATCTTCACGCCAACCAGTTGGCCGTTTGCTTCCACTTGTGGCAGGCGCCCGGGGGAAAAAATCAGATCGCTGGCGCGCCGCGAAGTGCGCAGCATGGCCGAGATGATACTTGGCGTCGCCATGGGCGCCGAGGATGGGGCCGCAGGTGATGGTGCCGCGGGCTGCGCCGTTGGCAGTAAAGTGTCGTTTGACATTCGCGGTTTCGTGGAATCTGCAGTGCGCCGAGGAACCCGGAGGACGCCTGTGAAATATTCCACTGCTAGTTTAATACGGTAGGACTCGCGACCTGCGGAATCATAAACCCGGAGTCGCCTATGAATTACCGCGTCCGTTTCTACTCATACCGCAGCGCCACCATCGGATCCACGCGCGCGGCTCGCCACGCGGGTACCCAGCACGCGATCGCCGACACCGCAAACAGCAGCACGATGACGCCGAAATACGTGAGCGGGTCGAGCGGTGAAATGCCAAACAATAGCGTGGCAATCGCTTGGCTCGCCGCAATCGCCGCGGCCAAGCCGATCACCACGCCAAGCCCGGTGAGCGTCATCCCCTGCCGAATCACCAAAGCAAGAATGCTACCGCGCGATGCGCCCAGCGCCGCTCGTATCCCGATCTCATGCGTGCGCCCGGCGACGCTGCCGGAGAGCACTCCGTAAATGCCGACTGCGGCGAGCGCGAGCGCCACGATTCCAAACGCCTCGAACAAAATCAAAGTGAAGTGACGCTCGGCTCCCGTAGCGGCCACAAGCGTCTTCATGGTCGCGATGCGCACAATGGGTTGGTTTTTGTCGACAGACCAGATCGCATTTTTTATTTCCGGAGTGAGCGCCGCTGCATCGCCCCGCGCGCGAACCACCAATGACATCGCCTGGTCCGCGTACCATGATTGTTCGGGCGTGATATACACCGCGTCCGGGTCACTCACGGCAAGAGATTCCTGCCTTACGTCCCCTGCCACGCCAACAATCGTGTACCACGGCCAGTTGGGAAAGCCGCCGATGTGCATGCGCTGGCCAAGCGGACTTTCATCGCCGAAGTTTTTCCTCGCCAGCGATTCACTGATGACCACAACGTGCGGTGCGCCTGCCACGTCTCCTTTTTCCAGAAACCGGCCTCGCCGGAGAGCAATATGCATCGTTTCGAAATATCCAGGCGTCACAACGTAGCGAAATACGCCTTTACCACCGTTCAGCGACGCCCCTTTCTCTTTCTCGAATTGCGCCCCGTAGAGGCCCAACAGAGGATCATCCGCCAAAGGCAGCAAGCTGGTGAAGGCCGCCGAATCAACGCCGGGAACGTGGCGCACTTCTTCGAGCGCTTGAGAAAAGAACCGGTGCGTGTTGTTCTGGTCATCGAACTGATGGCCGGAAGTCTGAACTTGCATCGAAAGAACGTTGGAAGCTTCGAATCCCGGATTGACCGCGAACAGACGCGAAAGGCTCCGCAAGAGCAACCCTGCGCTTGCCAGCAGGACAAGGGCGAGCGCCACTTCCGCGACAACGAGCACTCGGCGCGTCAACCGGTGCGCTCCCGAGCTCTGTCGCACACCCTCCTTCAGCCCGGCATTCAGGTCGCTGCGGGAAGAGTGAATGGCCGGAATCAGCCCCACAAGCAAACCGATCAGCGTGGTAATGCCCAGCGCGAACAGGAACGCGTTTCGGTCGAGGCCGATGGCACTGAGCCTTGGCAAGTCCGGCGGACTAAGCGCGACAAGCGCTTGCACGGCAAATTGATCCACCACCAATCCAAGAGCGCCGCCGATCAGGGCCAGCAGCAGACTTTCCGTGAGCAGTTGCTGAATCAGGCGCGAACGTCCTGCCCCGAGCGCTGCGCGCATCGCGAATTCGCCTCGCCGCAGCGCACTGCGAGCTAACAGCAGGTTTGTTACATTTACGCAGGCAATCAAAAGAACCAGCATCACGGCGCCCAGAACGGCCAGCAGCGCGGCCTTGACGCCCCGTGTGACGTCTTCTTGCAGCGAATCGACAACGAAGCCCAGACGCAGCGAACCCCATCGCGGCCGCGGAAACTCCGGTGCGGGCGTATGTGCGATCCTCTCGATGTCAGCCTTCGCTTGCGCAAAGCTCACACCTGGCCGCACCCGCGCGATCATACTCAAGTGGTTGCCCCACTCCGCTGTATTGGTGTCCGTGATGTGCGAGGGGTCGTATTGGTCCGGAGACCAGATCTGCGCTGTGGAAGAAAGCACATTGTCGAAACCGCGCGGCATAATGCCAATCACCGTATAGTTGTCGCCGTCGAGCGTAATCTGCCGGCCGACCATTGAACGATCACCGCCGAACCGCCGTTGCCAAAGGCCGTAGCTGAGAATCGCAACGTGCGGCCCGTGATAAGCATCGTCCGACGGCTGAAAATCTCGCCCCATGGCCGGTGCGACACCCAGGGTGCGAAAATATCCGTAACTTACGTTCTGTCCGTTGAGCCGCTCGGGCTCTGCGGCTCCCATCATGGTCGGCTGCCAGGCCTCGAATATGGCCAGCGCGTCGAAGGAACGGTTGCGTTCGAGGAGTTCGCGATAATTGTGGAAACTGATATGCGAGCGCGCGCCCTGAAAGACGCCCCAAATCATCATGATTCGCTCGGGATGCGAATAGGGCAACGACTCGAACAGAATAGGATTCACCGCGCTGAAGATTGCCGTGTTCGCGCCAATTCCCAGGGCCAACGTGAGCACGGTCACTACTGTGAACCCCGGCGATTTGCGCAGCGTACGCGCTCCGTAGCGCAAGTCTTGCAGGAGTTGTTCAAGCCAGCGCCAGTCCCACTGGTCGCGCGTCACTTCCCTGACCACGCCCGCGTTGCCAAACTCGCGCCGCGCCGCCTGCTCCGCTTGCCGCGGATTTTCGCCGAACTCGACGCGCTCGCGCGCCGCCATCCGCACATGCCCTTCGATCTCTTCGCTGAGTTCTTCTCGCCGCCGCCAAAATCGAAACTTCATGCCCTTCCTCCAAGCTACATATATGCTGCTGACAGCTCACCGCCACGCGGTCGACGCTCTTCGCACGGTCGCTGTCATCCCGAACCGCCATGCGGTGAGGGATATGCTTTGGGAATTTCGCTTTTGCGAATTTCGACTTTCTTCTGCCCTCTCGACTATTAACTATCGACTGTCAACTATTCATATCGCAGCGCCACCATGGGATCCACGCGCATCGCCCGCCGCGCGGGAATATAACAAGCGAGAAGCGCCACAACGAGCAGCACGACGGCCACTGCAATGAGCGTCAACGGATCGCTCTTCCCCACTCCGTAAAGCAACTGCGAGAAGCTCGACAGCAGCCGTATCAGAATCACCGCGGCGGCCGCGCCAATCACCAGACCCGCGAGAGCCAGCCGTAGGCCCTGCCCAATCACCAAGCGGAAGACATCGCGCGGATGCGCGCCCAGCGCCAAACGAATGCCCATTTCGTGCGTGCGCTGGCCGACAGCGTAAGCGGTGACGCCGTAAAGGCCGATGCCCGCAAGCGCAAGCGCAAGCGCGGCGAAGGCCCCCAGCAGCAGCACGGCGAAACGTCGCGACGCAAGCGATGCCTGAATGATGTCGTGCATGGTCTCGACGCCCGAAATCACCTCGTCCTTGCTGATCCCGCTGATTGCGCCGCGAATGGAGGCCGTCAGGCCGGGGACGTCCCCTGAAGAGCGAACAACGACCTGGGTGCCCGAGGGCATCAGCGCTATCACTCGGTCGGGAAATTGCATCAGCGGGAAGTACGCTTCCGCACGCAACGGATTCTTGTCGTCCGCATCGAGTCCCCATTGCTTGACGTGCCCCACCACTCCGATAATTTCAAAGGGGAAGGCGTGCGTCTGGTCTCCCTGATAAATCACCTTTCCGATCGCGTCCCCGTTCGGGAAATATTTTCTCGCCAGCACTTCGTCAACAACCGTGACGCCCTTCGCGTGTTCGTCGTCGCTGCTGGAGAAAAATCGTCCCGCGAGCAACGGGATGCCCATGGCTTTCAAGTAATCCGGGCCGACATTGTAGTCGAGCATTCCGTCCATTTCGTTGTCGCTGGCCGGACGCGGCTGTCCCGCAATCCAGAAATCGGTGTCATCCTCCATGTACATGGGAAGCGCTCCCCAGCTGAGAGACTCTGCTTCCACTCCGGGCGTCGCCGCGATGGTTGCGTCGAAATTGCGGTACGCCGCGCGAATCGCCGCAACAGGGGCATGCATCATCTGGGGCGCGAGCGCGAGGTTGAAGGTGACAACGTGGTCAGGGTTGAATCCTGGGTCGACGTTCCACAACCTTGCCAGACTGCGGATCACCAATCCCGCTCCCGCCAGCAGCACGAGCGCCATCGCCATTTGAACCGTCACGAGCACAGCCTGCGTCCGGTGACGCGAACCACTCGCGCCTCGGCCGCCTTCCTTCAGTGTTTCGTATGTGCTTCGCCGCGCCGTGCGGATCGCGGGAATCAGCCCAAAGAGAATTCCCGCGCCCAGCGAGAGCAATGCGCTGAACCAAAGGACCCGTGCGTCGATTCCCACCTCACTCGCGCGCGGCAGAGTGGCGGGCAGTGCGGCCAGCGCCGCTTGCGTTCCTACGCTGGCCAGCACAAGTCCAAGCGCGCCTCCAAGTACTGCCAGCAACACGCTCTCGGTAAGCATCTGCCGAACTAGTCGTCCGGCGCTTGCGCCCAGAGCCGAGCGCACCGCAATCTCCCGGCTGCGGCCCGTCCCGCGAGCGAGCAGCAGATTGGCTATGTTCACGCAGGCTATCAGCAACACCAGCCCCACGGCGCCGAGCAAGAGCAAGAGAAACGAGCGGACTTTCCCGACGATGCTTTCCTTCAGCGGAGTCAGAGTGGCTCCCGTTCCCTTGTCGGAGTCAGGATAAACTTTCGCAAGATAATGGGTCACTTGCTGCATATCCGCGCGCGCTTGTTCGATGGTAACGCCCGGTTTCAGGCGCGCGATGCCATGAATGCCCAACCCCGCTGCGCGAACGTTCAGAGCGGGATTACCGAACTCACCCAACGGAGCGTAAATGTCGACGGAATGGAAATAGCGCATCGGCAAGTCGAAGTGGCCGGGAAAGACGCCCACGATCGTATAGCCCTTGCCATCGAGCGTGATGCCCCTGCCAATCACATCGGGCGCCGAACCGAATTTCTTTCGCCACAGGTCCGTGCTGATTGCCACAACGTTCGACTCCCCGATTTCATCTTCGGCCGGCGTAAACCAACGCCCGAGAACCGGCTTGATGCCCAGCATGGGGAAGAAGTCCGACGTGACCACCACCGCATCCAATTCGTCCGCGGCGCCCATGCCCGTCAGCAGGTATCCGGTTGAACGCGAAACAGCAAAGAACGAAAACGAATGATTTAGCCGGTGCCAATCGAGGAAATTCAGGTACGAAATCGAGCCGTCGGGAAAATTCGGCTTGCTCGCGTCCACGCTGACCAGACGATTCGGCTCGGGAAATGGCAGCGGATTCAGAAGCACGCCATTGACCACCGAAAACAGCGCTGTATTCGCGCCGATGCCGAGCGCAAGAGTGAGCACCGCGATCGCCGTGAAGCCCGGCGAGTTGCGCAGCGTACGCGCACCGTAGCGCAAGTCTTGCACCAGTTGCTCGAGCCAGCGCCAGCCCCACTGGTCGCGCGTCACTTCTCTGACTAAGCCCGCATTGCCAAACTCGCGCCGCGCCGCCTGCTCCGCTCCGCCCGAACTCTCGCCGCGCTCTTCCCGCTCGCGCGCCGCCATCCGCAAATGGCTCTCAATCTCCTCGCCAAGTTCTTCTTGCCTTGAACGGCGCCAGAACGGAAATCTCATGCCTCGTTCTCTCTCGCCGGCTTCAGAATGCCCGCAATGGCCTCGGACAGCTGTTCCCACCGCGAGCGCTCCGACAACAACTGCCTCTTCCCCGCCGCCGTCAGCCGGTAGACGCGCACGCGTTGCTTGTTCTCTGAAACTTTCCACGCCGCGGCGATCCATTTCTGGCGTTCCAGCCGATGCAGCGCGGGATAGAGCGAGCCCGTATCAACCTGCAGCGCGTCGCCCGACCGCGCGCGAATCGCCTGACTGATTCCGTATCCGTGCTGCGCTCCCCATTGCAGCGTCTGCAAAATCAGCAGGTCCAGCGTCCCTTGCAACAGCTCAATGCGATTCTGGTAGCGGCTTCTCATCGATTCTCCCCAGGGAGTAGTGTGTCCACATCCATGCATGTAGACGGTCTACGCCCACCAAGGTGAGCAAGTTTCATACCGACAGTTCCGTCACGCTAACTTTTTGGATTAACAGCTTTTAGAGATCACCACGGATCGAAGCATATTCCAACAGCCGTCCGTTCGCGGGATGTTGCGTCGCGGAATCGGACACCTCCAGCGCTTCTCCGGCTTCGCAAACTTGCGCGTCATCGCGTAAACTAAACGCCGGTCGCGAATGCCTGCCTCGCTCAACCACGCTTCTCTGCGGATTCTCGCGTGCCCTCACGACCACACCAAACTCCGCGCCGAAAACGGCATCCTTGTCTGTGAGCGTGCGCATCAATTCCCTGTCGAAAATGGCATTCCGATTTTCGCGGAAGATCCGCGCCGCGAACCTGTCCCTCTCAACTTGGCGCCGTGTCAGCCTCCCATCGCCGGCGAGCATGAAGCGCGGGGCGAGCCAATCGACCCCTTCGTAAACGATTGGATCGTGAACACGAATGGAAATCTGTACTGGCGCGTCCGCGGCCGGCTTCCCCGGTATCCAATTCCGAATTGGCCGTTCGGGGCCGGTAACGGGAAGATTCTCGTCGATATCGGATGCAGTTGGGGACGTTGGAGTATCGCCGCGGCGCGCGCGGGCTTCGCACCGGTCGGCGCGGACGTGCACGTTGACGCGCTCGCTGCTGCTAGCCGCGTTTCGCGACAGCTCAACATGCGCGCCGATTTCATTTGCTGCGACGCGGAACATTTGCCATTCCCGTCCGGCAGCGCCGATTTTGTTTTCTCCTACAGCGTGCTGCAACACCTCGATAAATCGAAGGTGCGCGGAATTTTTCGAGAGATTTCGCGCGTTTTGCAGCCGGGCGGAGTCTGTCTCATCCAACTCCCCAACGCTTTCGGTCTGCTCAGCATCGTGCAACAACTCGGGCGTGGCTTCCGCGAGGCAAAATCAGGCACATTTGAAATGCGCTACTGGACGCACGCGCAAATTCGCCGCGCGTTGCAGCAAGCGGGTTTTTCGAAAGTCACAATTCATACGGACGGTTTCTTTTCTCAGAATCCGCAACTCACGGATCTCGATCTTCTCTCGCCCGCGGGGAGATTGCTCGTTCGCTTGTCCGCCGCCGGCCGCAGAGCGGCGAATGCCCTTCCCGTTCTCACGCGCGTCGCCGACAGCCTCTGGATTGAGGCGCACACTTCTCCATCGCGCGGATAATGCGATCGCGCACGCTTTCTTAAATGAATCGGAAATTTACTTCAAGTGAATGGACAGGTCCTAAGATCCCTTTGGATACCAATCCAGCAGCCGCACTTCGATGCCCGTGCCTTCCAAATCCTTCTGGAACACGCTGACGTCCGAGCCGCGATAATGATAGGGAATCGCTATTTTCGGATGGAATTCTTTCACGGCGTCCGCAGCCTCATCTGGCGTCATGGTGTACGGCAGATTCATACACACGAACGCGACGTCGATATTCTTGAGCGCGCGCATTTCCGGGATACCTTCCGTGTCTCCGGAGAAATAAAATCGTTTCCCGCCGTAGGTCAACACATAGCCATTCCCGCGCCCTTTCGGGTGATAGAGTTGGCCTGGCGCGCGTTCGTGCTTGATGTTGTACATGGGAATCGCTTCAATCTTCCAGCCGTCCCAACTCTTGCTCTCTCCGTTCGAAATGAGACTCGCCGTCGTCACCGTCGCCGCCACCGCTGGCGGCGCAAGAATTTCCGTCCCGGATTTGCTCACTGCGGCAATCGAATTCGGGTCCATATGGTCGCCGTGGATATCGGTGATCAGAATCAGGTCGGCGTGCGGAAGCCCGTCAAAATTTGCGGGCTTCGCCGGATCCAGATAAATCACTTTCCCGCCCGCCTCAATCATCAAACTCGCATGATAGATCGGCGTGATCTTCACCGACCCCGCTGAAGTCTCGAACGTCTGCACGGGCCGAGCGGTCTGCGCCTGCGCACACATGCCGAGAACACCCCAAGTTGCGGCAGAAATAACGCCAATAATCAAAAGTCGAATCGTCATATTCGCGCCGCCTTTTGCGAAATTGGCGGAATGCTAACACGACCGCCCGCCGCGCCGCAATGCGTGGCGTTCTTGTATTACAGCAGGTCCGCGACAACAGATTGCGAATCTCATGCGGTATTTTTGAATCCGCGGTAAGATACCGCGGCTTTTAATCCCAGGATACTTCGAGGATCTATGCGCCGAATTATTGTTGCCTCTTCCCTGCTCGCTATTCTTTCGCTCGCGGTGCTCTTCACCACCGGAGCGACGAAGCCCCCGCGCGAATCCGCGCGCAAAGCAACGAAGTCGCGCACGACCGCCAAATATGGCAACGCCGACTCGATCACCGAAAACGAAATGAAGATTTACGACTATTTTCTCGCCTCCGATCAGCTCGAAGGACGCAACCTTCCGTCGCGCGGTTACGATACCGCAGCTCTCTACGTCGCCAGCCATCTCGCTGAATGGGGCCTGAAGCCGGGAGGCAGCACCGCCGACACCAACGGCCCGTTGCAGCCATACTTCATGCCGTTTGCTCTGGTCACACGCGAGGTCGTGGCGGAAGACTCCAAGGCTTCGCTGTCCGCGCCGTTGCCATTCGCCCGCCCAGGTGAACCTGCGGAACTCCGTACCACCGCCTTCGAATACGGCAAGGACTGGACTGTCCAGCCGTTCGGAGGTTTTCGCGGCCTGCCTCCCGCCGAATCAGTCGACGTGAGCGGCAGTTTGATTTTCGCCGGCAACGGCTTCGTGATTAACAAATCCAATGCGAATCCTTATCAAGGCCTCGACGTTCACGGCAAGATCATCGTCGTTGCCGGCTTGCCGCCCGCGCTTGCTGCGCAACAAGCGGCCGCGGCCGCCAGGCGCGGCCCCCCGGGACCGAATCCCCTCGGCGAAAATTGCACTGACTATCTGACTCCGGAAGAGTATGCGGCGAAAAATGGCGCCGTCGCGGTGCTCCGCATCGCCGACTTTCAACAACTCTCCGCCATGGCGAATCCCAATGGGGGACGCGGGCCTTCTCTCAACGGCCCCAATTTCCAGGTGACAAAATTCCAGGAACAACCTGCCTGTCCCGCTGCTCCTTCGATTATCGCCGGCGTGGAAATGACCAACGCAATTTTTCAGGGCGAAAAATTAAATGCGCCCGAGGCTTTCTACGCCGCGGGCACAAACGCGCAGCATGATTCCTTTGCTCTGAAAGATGAAAAGAAGCTCATTCTTCACGCCGCGATTCGCAGCGAAGAGGGCCACGGCGAAAACGTTGTCGGAATCCTCGAAGGCAGCGACCCTATATTAAAGGACGAATACGTCGTCATCAGCGCCCATCTGGACCACATTGGCTTGAGCGCGCCGCTGCCCAACGGCCACAATGTCAACAACGGTGCCGACGACGATGGCTCCGGTTCGACGGGTTTGCTCGCCATCGCCCGCGCTTATGCCGAAGGCGCCGCCAAAGGCATTCGCCCCAAGCGCAGCATAATTTTTCTGTGGAACGGTGGCGAGGAAAAGGGTCTGTGGGGCTCGCGCTACTTCAACGAGTTTCCGCCCATTGACCTCACCAAAGTCGTCGCCGATCTCAACATGGACATGATCGGCCGCACCAAGAATCCCAATTCCGTCGACCCGAATCCCACGCATTTCCTCGTAAATCCCGGCGAAGTCCTCGTCGTCGGCCCCAATATCAGCAGCGACGACCTTGAAAAGACCATCGAGTCCGTCAACGGCAACTTGGAAAAACTAAAGCTGAATCATTTCTACGACGATACCGCACCCGACGCCACTCACGACAATCTCGGCCCAAAACCCAACGGCCAGCGCATTTTCTATCGCAGCGATCATTACAATTTCGCCAAGATGGGCATTCCCATCGCGTTTTTCACCGTCGGACTGCACGTGGATTATCACCGCCCCACCGACACGCCGGAGAAAATCGACTACCGGGAAATTCAAGTCGTCTCGAAGACGGTCGCCGGAGTCGCCTGGGTACTCGCCACTCAACCCGGCCGTCCGCGCTTGAAATCCGACCTCCCCGCGCAGCTCGTGAAAGACATGAAAACCGCGCAGACCGATGGCTGGGGCAAAGTGACGCCAGTCCTGCCCCCGCTGCCCGGCGAGCCGTTCTAGCAATGCAAGCTGCGGTCCTGCAGCCCAGGTCCCGTTCGCGCGCTGTTTGCGCGAACTGACCTGGGGCCTTTGATCTCGTCTCGACCGCTGCCCCACCCTCAGCGTTATTTGCAAAGGGTGGGGGTTTTGCGGGTGCCCCATCCTGAGCGTTGTTTGCGAAGGGTGGGGGTTTTGACTGTCACGCGGCCCTTCGCGGTAAAAGTATCTCTTGTCATTCCGAGCCCGCCTGCCGGAGGCAGGGAGCCATGCGACGAGCCTGCCTGCCGCAGGCAGGGAATCTGCTTTTGCTCACTGCATTAACCGGGCCCACTGAATGCTATACTCCTGCTTCCGTGCGGAAGTGGCGGAACTGGCAGACGCGCAGGACTTAGGATCCTGTGGCCGAGAGGCCGTGGGGGTTCAACTCCCTCCTTCCGCACCAGAAAATTCGCTCACCAATCTGCACGCCGGGAAAATCGCGCATGAAGGAAACTCGGAGAGCCACAATGAAAATCGCAAAGTTGGTTGTGATGATGCTGTTGCTGGTCCCGGCCATCCGCGCGCAGCAACCCGCGCCCTCCTCGACCGCGCACCAACTCACCGCCATGCTGAATCAATTTCTCGATGACGCGAGCCACGGCAATCGCGCTGGTTTTGACCGATTCTTCGCCGATGACGTCGTCTACACCGGCTCGAATGGACTCGTCCGCCACAAGCCCGACATCATGAAAAATGTTGGCAGCATGAAGCCCACTCCCGACAAAACCACCGCCTATTCCGCCGAAGACGTCACCGTTCACGATTTCGGCGACGCCGCCATCGTGGCCTTCCGCCTGGTCGCGCGCACCGAAACGAAAAACGCGACCGGCGCGAAAGTCGAAACGGATTCCTATCGCAACACGGGTACTTTCGTCCGCCGCCACGACCGCTGGCAAGTCGTGGCGTGGCAAGCGACGAAAATCCCAAAACGATCCGCCGCGCCCGTAAAATAATTTGAACGAACCTCTAAGGAAGAGCTGCGAAATCTCGTCGTTGCTTTTCTGCTGCGTCAGCGGTTATGTGTTAAAGGGATTATGGCCTGATACTGTCAGTGACTGTTATCGGCGGGCTTATTCTGCTGGCCTTTCAAAATCCGCACGACTGCAAGGATCGTGTTCCAGTTGCGTGTGGTTGCTGCCGCTCCGAACAGCTTGTCGATCCTGCCAAGATAGCCGATGGTTTTCATGTGCCGGCGGTACATTCCAAAGACGAATCGGCCTTTCGACGCGTTAACTCGCACCAGCCACTCTCCTTCAGGCGGAAATGTGACTGGCAGGGCGGCGCGGAGCCCTCCGGCTCTTGACAGGATGCTCACGAATCGAACGATGTCGGGATGTGACGGCTCGGCTCCAAATGGATTCGCCGTCTCCATGCGGATGAGATCGCGGCCGTCGCAGAGCACAATTTCCGTCTCGAATGGCAGCTTCCGCACCAACGCCGCCCGGAATTTTGTTTTGGATCCGGGTTTGCGAACGACAAACGTCCCCGCGGCGCCGACATTCACGACGTCGTAGTCGCCCAGGCGCCTTGCAAGCATGGTGGGGCGAAACGTTCTGTGTCCGCCAACGTTGACTCCGCGAAGGAAAACGACGAGCGCCATGACCGTCACCCCACAGCCATTGCTCATTTCACGGTGCGATTGACTTCGGTACTCTGAGCGGCAGCGATCAGCCATCCACCGTCTTGCCGGGTAAGTACGAACAGAAACACGCCACCCGCATCGTTTACTGCGTCAACGGAGGCGGAGGTGTCATCGGTCCCGCCTCCAGCCGCGGCGCGAATTTCTGCGCGCGCACTAATCTGTGCCGTGCCTCAAAATGTTTCTGCGCGCGGCGTCCCCATGCTCGAACAAAATAATAATTCAGCGCCCCGCCGGCGCCGGCGCTCAGCAGCGGTATCAGCCTCGCGGTCCATTTCTCCGCAATTTCCGCGCTCATTTTCACCGCAACTCGGTCCATGAGGCGCGGCACCAGCCGCTCGATCGCCTGCTTCTCGATGAAATCCTTGCCCAGGTCGAGCCCCGCCGCGCTCGCCGCCGCCATCCACAGTTCCACCGCGTCTTCGTCCGTCGCGTACTCGAATCCGTAAATCAAGCTCAGCTTCTGCAGCAATCGCATCGTAATCGCGGACAAAATTCCCAAATCCGGCACCACGGTCATCCATCCGCCCAATCCCAGTCCCATTCCTTCGAGAGCCGCGGCCTTCACCGACGAACGAATCACGCTATCCGCGTGCGGCTTCAGAATCTCCGGCCCCAAATAAAACACGTCCTCCCATTTTTCTATCGGGAGCATGTGGGCGCGCTGCACGTGCCGCAAATAAGCGTCGGGGTCCACGCGAACGTGCCTGTACGCCTGCCGCGCGCTCGCCTCGATCGTGGAGCGCAAACGCCCCGAACCGCGCATGAAATTCGCTTTTGTGCCCATTGTTTCTTAGATGCTCCGCGTTCAAAAAAAGCGGAGGCTCCCATTGCCCGCTGACTCATCTTACTAAACTTTCGACGCATCTGGTGGTATAAACGCCTTCGATGACGCCGAAGAACTTCACCCGCCGCGACGTTTTGAAAATCGGCGCCATCGTTCCCGCCGCCGCGCGCGTTTTCGCACCGCCGCCATCCACCCCGCAGCAAACCAGCGATGCCGGTTCTCCGCGCCAGGAATCCGTCAGCCAGCCCGACGCATCCCCGCGCGAGCGTCTCCTCCTCGATTTCAACTGGCGCTTTCATTTCGGCCACGCTGACGATCCCGCGAAGGATTTCCATTTCGGCCGCGAAAGCGCCTTTGCGAAAACGGGCTACCTGTTGCCTCCCGCGCGCCATGATTTTGACGACAGCAAATGGCAGCCCATCGACCTTCCACATGATTTCGCCGTCGCACTCCCCTTTGTCAACGCGCCTGAACTCCGCGATTACGGATATAAGCCTGTCGGCCGCAATTTTCCCGAGACCAGCATCGGCTGGTATCGCCGCGTCTTCGAAATTCCTGCGACCGACGCAGATCGCCGTCTCTCTCTCGAATTCGACGGCGTTTTCCGCGACTGCATCGTCGCGCTCAACGGCATCTACGTCGGCCGCAACCTCAGCGGCTACGCGCCATTTCGTTTCGACATCACCGACTTCGTGCGTTACGGCGAAAAGAACATCCTCGTCGTCCGCGTTGACGCCACCGAGCATGAAGGCTGGTTCTACGAAGGCGCCGGAATTTACCGTCACGTCTGGCTCACCAAGACCGCCTCGCTCCACGTCGCGCAAGATGGTGTGTACGTCACCTCAAAACTGACTGGCGGCTCCGCGCAAGTCTCCATCGCCACGGAAATCGAAAACGCGAGCGACGAACCGCAAATTTTGCCCACGCTTCACGTCACGCAAACGATCTTCGACTCCGCCGGCAAGCAGATCGCCACTGCTTTTGCACCCGTCGGTTCAATCTCGCCATGGGGCACAAAGCAAGTCTCGCAAACGATGCGCATCGAAAACCCATCTCTCTGGTCGCTCGAAAATCCGCATCTCTATCGTCTTGTCACCACACTCGCTGGTGTCGACGCGACCGCGGACAGCTACGAAACGTCTTTCGGTATTCGCACCATCCACTTCGATCCCGACAAAGGGCTCTTCCTCAACGGCGCGCACGTCGAAGTCAAGGGCACATGCAATCATCAGGACCACGCCGGAGTCGGTTCCGCGCTTCCCGACCGCCTCCAGTATTTCCGCATCGCGCGCCTGAAAGAAATGGGCTGCAACGCCTATCGCACTTCGCACAATCCGCCCACGCCCGCGCTTCTCGACGCCTGCGACCGTCTCGGCATGCTGGTGATGGACGAGACGCGCATGTTTTCTTCGAGCCGCGAAGGCCTGAGCCAAATCGAGCGCATGGTACGCCGCGACCGCAATCATCCATCCGTTTTTCTCTGGTCGCTCGGCAACGAAGAGCCGCTTCAGGGCACGCCCACGGGCGCTCACATCGCCGCCTCGATGAAACGCTTGGTTCGCAGCCTCGACGCCAGCCGGCCTGTCACGCTCGCCATGAATGGCCGTTGGGGAACGGGCGCGTCGGCTGTTCTCGACGTGCAGGGCTTCAATTATTTTCACGAGGGCAGCGTCGACAAATTCCACGCCGATTTTCCCGCGCAGCGCTGCATTGGCAGCGAGGAAGCCAGTGCGTTGTGCACGCGCGGCATTTACGCCAAAGATTCCGAGCGAGGTTATGTCTCCGCCTACGACCTGAACACGCCGGGACATTACGCTTCCACCGCCGAAGAGTGGTGGAAGTTTTACTCCGCGCGGCCGTTTCTCGCGGGCGCTTTTCTTTGGACGGGATTCGATTATCGCGGCGAGCCTGCGCCGTACGACTGGCCCTGCATCAGTTCGCATTTCGGCGTCATCGACACGTGCGGCTTCCCCAAAGACACTTTCTTTTATTATCAAGCGTGGTGGAGCGGGAAAACCGTCCTGCATTTATTTCCGCACTGGAATTGGCCGGGCAAAGAAGGCCAGCCCGTCAGCGTCTGGGTCCACGGCAATTGTGAAGAGGTCGAGCTTCTTCTCAACGGCAAGAGCCTCGGCAGAAATCCCATGCCGCGCAACTCGCACCTCGAATGGAAAGTGAATTACGCTCCCGGCACATTGCTCGCGCGAGGCTTCACAGACGGGAAATTAATCGCGGAATCGAAACAGGAAACCACCGGCGCGCCCGCGACCATCAATCTCACGCCTGACCGTCAAACCATCCACGCCGACGGCGAAGATGTCGCCCTCATCGCCGTGGCCGTCCTGGATGAAAAAGGCCGCATCGTCCCCATCGCCGACAACGAAATCACTTTCGAATTCAACGGCCCGGGCAAGATCATTGGCGTCGGCAACGGTGATCCCAGCAGCCACGAAGCCGACAAGCCTCCCGCCCAACTCTACGATTCCCACGGCGCGCCGCTCTTCGGTTCGATGTCCGGCTCGATTACCGGCGTCGGCTCAGAAGTGTCAGTCAACTCGCCGCAGATTTTCGCCGCGCGCAAGTGCTTCAACGGTCTCGCGCAAGTGATCGTTCAATCGCAAAAGCAGCCCGGCGAAATCATCTTGACCGCGCGCTCCCCCAATTTGCCCCCCGCCACCCTAAAGCTCACCGCATCCGCCGCCCCGCCGCGCCCCGCCCTCCCTTAAACGCCAGTCTCACAGAGACATATTCGTTGTCATTCCGAGGAGTTTACCCGCCGCAGGCGGGCCATGCGACGAGCCTGCCTGCCGCAGGCAGGGAATCTGCTTTGCATCATGTCGCCTCGCCACCTTAATGCGCGGGAAGCGCGGTGGGATCCGCGCCACTCTTCGCTTCTTCGAGTATGTGCTCGCCGAGCAAATCCCAACTCACAAAATGCCCCGCGGCCGTCGGCGCGCCCGTTTCCGGATTGTAGTTCTCGTTCATTCCACCGGTCGCGCGCAAATCGCGCATCAGCAAATTCACCGTCTCCTCCGCCAGCGCAACCGCCTCTTTCTTGTAGCCATAATTTTCGAGCCCGCGCATCACCAGATAATTCGACACGATCCACACCGGCCCGCGCCAATAACCGCGGTGAGAATCGTATAGAGGTTCCGACGGCGCCAAAGTCCGAATCCCGTTCGGCGACCAAAATTCCTTCGCGTTCAGCACGTGCTCGCGAATCGTCCGCTGCGCCTCGGCTTTCGTCGCGATGCCCGCCCACAGCGGCACGAAATTCGTCCAAGTCTTGATGCGAATCATTCGCCCCGTACGCGAATCGATATTCAAAAACATTCCATCCGCTTCCGACCACATTTTTTCGCGAATCAACTTAGCAAGCGCGTCCGCCTTTGCGTCGTACATTTTTTCATCGTCCGCATTGTTCAGCTTCCTCGCCAACGCCGCCATCGCGCGATATTCCCGATAGATGTAGCACTGCAAATCCACTCCCTCGGTCACATCGGCGGGCTCGTCCGACACCGCCGGATTATTATCGACGCCGCTCTCCACTCCATTGAACCATCGGAACAATCCATCATTGGCGCGCCGCGTGTTCTCCCAAAAAGCCAGCGTGTCGCCCAATTTCTGGTAGTAAGTTCTACGCGTATCTCCGCTCGGCTCGCGCAGCCAATCGTAATGATTCAGAGTCATCGACGCGCGCAGCGCCATCTGCGCCAAAAACGGTTTACACATTTGCGGCAACGCATCGGGAGCATTCGCGGCAATTTCGCGCGGCGTGTAGCCGATCGAATTCCAATTCTCGTCGGCAAAATCGAGAAAATCCTTCACCGAATTTTCGAGCGGCTCCCCCACTCCATCGTAACTGAGCGCCACGCCCATGAAATAAGTGTCCCAGTCGAAGAGTTGCGTGTAGGGTCCGGCGGGAACCATGTACGGATGCTTCAGAATTCCGCTGGCGGGCTTCACGATGTTCTGTTTCGCGCCGCTTTTTGCTATCAGGCGGGAAATTTCGGACTGCTGCTGCGCGCCCGTTCGCATCGCGCCACAGCAAAAAATGCAGACAACTAGGACGGTAAGCGCCGCGACATCTCCCCGCAGCTTTGCCGACGTCAACATCATCTCCGCGCGCAAACAATCACCCTTTCGAATGCGGCCCGTAAATCGCCATCTTCGATTTCGGCATGCGCGCCACGTCTTCCGCGCTGATCCCGAAATTATCCTCCAGCAATTGCGCCGGATTGTTTGACAGCCACGTCGACACGGAAATTTCCTGATACTCCGCCGCCGGAAACGTAATCAAAATCCGCGTCGGCTCGTCGCCCACCTGCTCGATGTAATGCCCGAATCCCTGTTGGATGAACGCCACCTGCCCCGGCGCGAACTCCTCCACTTTCGAGCGTCCGTGCGCCCCAAAAATTCCCACACGCGCGCGCCCTTTGATGTAGTACTGCCATTCGTCCGCGTTGGGATGCCAGTGCATTTCGCGCAACGCACCCGGCTGCAAATCCATAATCGCGCCCACGATCGTCTTTGAAATTGGAAAAATGTGCGAATCGACCACGCGCTCTTCGCCCCCGGGCCATTTTTGCGGCTCGCGTTCGAGCATCCGAAACTTGTGCGCGCTCTGGCTAATGATGGCGTCTCCGTCGCGAAACGGCGCCGGCGAGTGCGGAGGAATTCTCCCCGGCGTGATGTACGCCTCGCCTTTCGGCAATCCCGCAATCGTCTGCAAACTCAATCCGCTGTCGCGCGACAAAATTTCCGGCGACACCTGCGAAAACCAGTCAGTGATGCTGAACGTTCCGAACTCCGAAAAATGCCCGTCGTCAAATACCAAGATAAAATGCGCGTCGCGCGTGCCAAGATTTTGAATCGAGTGCGGATGTCCCTTCGGGAAATACCAAATGTCCCCCGGACCAAAATCGTCCTGCGCCGCTTCTCCGGTAGGGCCCAAAACGGTCGTCCGCACATTTCCTTCGATCACGTACGCCCACTCCGCCGCAATCGCATGCCAGTGCAGTTCGCGAATTCCACCGGACTTCAGCACCATCGACACGCCCGCGATGCTTTGCGACACAGGAAACTCCGCCACCGTCACTTCTTTCGCCGTGCCCGCTTCTCCCGCGAACCCCGTCGACGCGTCCAAGTCGTATTTGAAAGTTTCCAACGGCGGCTCTTTGCGCTTCTCGTGCCGTATCTGCGGTTTCATTTGCTGCGCGTCCGCGCGCCCCGCTCCTGCCAGCGACGCGAGCGAAAGCCCCGCAGTCGTCAGCGGCACCGCTCCCAGCAAACTCCTCCGCGTCAATTTCAAATCCGTAAGCTTCGACTTCGTTTCATTCGTTTCGTTTCCCGCCAACATCGCTTCGTTCCCGTTGGATTCGTCGCTCATTATTTTTCCTTTCTAAAATTCCAATGGATCTCGCACACGGTCTTGCTCGAATTCGTCGCGCAAAGAATATTCTCTTGCCGCCCCGCGCGCAATTCCCTTCCTCGCCTTGCCCTGTAGCTCAGGTCCCGTTCGCGCCGCTTTTTTGCGCGAACAGACCTGAGGCCGTTTCGTAATCGTCCGGATGAAACTCCCGTGAACCGCGCTATTGTATTATCTTCGACCAATGATCACCTCAACTCGCATCCCCCGCGTCGCTTTCCAGGGCGAGCGCGGAGCCTTCAGCGAAGAGGCCGCCGTGCGCCTCCTCGGCGAAAACATCGAAGCCGTCCCGCGTCCGTCCTTCGACGCTCTATTCTCCGCCATCGCCGACGGCGCCGCTGACTACGCCCTCGCGCCCATCGAAAACACTCTCGCCGGCTCCGTTTACCGCTCCTACGATTTGCTTCTCGAGAGCCATCTCCATATTGTTGGCGAAGTCATTCATCCGATCGCGCTTCACCTGATCGGAACGCCGGACGCCACGCTCGACCGTCTGTCGACCGTCGAATCGCATCCCGTCGCCCTCGCGCAATGCGAACACCTTTTCCGCGCGCATCCGCAACTTCTGCGCGTGGCCTCGCTCGACACGGCCGGCAGCGTTCGCGCCGTCATCGCCGCCAACGATCCCTCGCGCGCCGCCATCGCCGCCAAACGCGCCGCCGAAATCTACGGCGGCAAAATTCTCCTCGAACACATCGAGGACCATCGCGAAAATTACACCCGCTTCCTGCTCCTCGCGCCGCAGCCCCTGCTCCCCGAGAACAGCAGCCGCGCCAATAAACTTTCCCTCGTCGTCCAACTCCCGCACCAGCCTGGAGCCCTTCACCGCGCCCTCGGCATTTTCGCCCGCCGCGAAATCAATCTTCTCAAAATCGAGAGCCGCCCCATCCCGGGCCGCCCCTGGCAATATTGTTTCTATCTCGACCTGCAAGCCTCGCTCAAAAACCCCGACACCGTCGCCGCCCTGGACGAACTGCGCCTCTGCGCCGCCGAAGTTCGCCTCCTCGGCTCCTTCCCCGCCCACGAAATTTCGACAAAGTTCAACTGACACCGATTCCCCTCTCTGCGCGAGCATCTGCCTATGCGGATTTCTTTTCACGCCAAATGCTCGCCGATCGTCATCGGATGGTCTTATGGCACGTTATGGCCGTGGTCTTCACGAGAGCTCACCTGATTTGTTACGAAGGGGCCAAGTCCGGTGATTTCCAGCACGGTTTCGCCTGTGCACCAGCCGTAATGCGGAGCAGCGGGACTCAGCCACGCAAAATCACCCGCGGAAAGCGCGACCGTCTTGCTCTTGTCAAACGTCGCGCCAACGCCGAGATGATAGGTCCCGGAAAGAACCGTAAAGCGGTCTGCCGCGGGATGCCAGACGGGAGGAACGCGGTAACCATCGGGCATCTTGAGGCGGAGAATCACCAGGCCTGGCTTCGAAGGATCTCCTTCGAGCACAACCGATTCCGCTCCGGGCGGCAAAGACTTCTCAGGCTGCCAGGCCAGCGAACCAGCGCGAAGAACGCGCGTATGCGAATGTGTTGCATAGTGCGCAGCGGACGTTTGGGCACCGCCTCGCGCCTCGCGCGTAGAAACGGCCGCAGGATGGAAAGCGACTGGAGGCGGAAGCGCGACCGCTAAGGCAAATCCAAAGAATATTACGAGCGGCACGTTCATCGGCTGTTCTCCTTCGAAAGTCCGTTCCGCATTGTACGTCCGTTACTCTAGAATTTGCCCTTCGGATTCACGGCCGCGTCTGGCTCGAACTCACACGCAAGAACCTACCGTGCGAAAATTCTGTTTTCGGCCCCTCTGTCCCTTCGTACAGGTAACTTCTCGAATCCGGATATCCTTCGTTCCATTGCCAAACACGCTTCCTGCCGAAATACTATCGGTACCATGAAAACGACAAATCTTCTTGCGCTTTTGCTCGGGCTCTCTCTGGCCGGACCTGCATTCGCCCAGGACCGCCGATTCGATTGGCAGCCCGCCAACGCCGAATCCGTTCGTCTGGACCCTGCCAATTATCATTCGGGCCACACATACACTCCGGGTCCGGACGGCGGCAACATACAGGTGGACATCAAGGCGCAAAAGCCGGTCACGGTTTTCCTGGTTGACGCGGGCGCGTGGTCGAGCGCGCTGCAGCATCCTGAAAATATTCCCCAACTGCAGACTTTGTGCGCGCAGCAGCACGTGGTGGAGACTCGCTACGTCTGCCATCTGCCGGCAACGCCCATGACTCTCGTCATTCACGATGAGCGCTACAGCCCCGATGCCACCGTTTTTGCAGGACTCGGCGCGGTGCTGAATTCATACCCAGAAAGCGCCGCCGGCCATGCGATCGGCGTCGGAATCGCCGCTGCATTAACCGGCCACGGCCCGGCGAACCGCCATTTCGTGTCGCCCAGTGACGTCAATATTCAGTATTACAATTGGAATTGCGTGGAAAATTGCGTCCAGCCGGAATTTGAGTGGATTCGCAGCATCAAGGAAAAATACAAGCTCACTCCGCTTCTGAAGATTTACGGCGGCTATGCGCCCGATCGCGACGGCGAGCAAGTCAGCATCCGCATCAAGTCCCCTGTGCCGATGGTCGTCGCCATGTTGCCTTCGAGCATCGCCGACCAGATTTACGCGAAGCCGGAAATGTTCGATGCCGCCCTGGAGAAGAATTCCTGCCAGCAGCGCGGCGCTCAATCTTTGCAGTTTCAGTGCACTTTCAATGCAGCCGACGGGCCGCAGTCGCTCGTCCTCGGCCCTGAGTCGACCTCGAAGGTCCCTCACAAAAACGCCGAAGTCGAGATGCTGGCCTATAAGTGCACCGAGAACTGCAACGTTCTCCCGCCCCCGAATCCCGGGAATCAATAGCCAAACGAATAGCCAGCGTCACGTTCCCACGGGGTTTGCATTCTCAGGATTTAATGTAGTGACTCAGTTCCCCGTTACCGCGTTTACCACCCGTTTGCCCTCAAGATGAAGCGCATTGGTGTATGCTCAAGCCAGCGCATGGCTCTCATAGCACGCATTGCTGCGTCCGCTGCGATTCTGCTTTTGGCTCTTTGCTCCGGAGATGTCGCCTTTTGCCAGGAGCAGGCCAAACGGGTGAGTGTCTGCCAGCTTAAGAGCGATCCGAAGACCTACAATCACGACCTCGTCGAAGTCACGACTTTTGTATCCCACGATTTTGAGGATTTCACGTTGTTTGATCCGACCTGTCCGTCGTGGCCAGCAGTGTGGCTTGAGTATGGCGGTAAGGCCAAATCTGGCACGATGTACTGCTGCGGAGTGACCGCCGATAAACATCGTCCGAAAGAGCTTGTTGTCGAAAAGGTGCCGATCCCGCTGATCGACGACGATCAATTTCGCCATTTCGACAAACTGATTCAACCACCGTTTCGATCGGGCAGGCATGGGTCTCTCGTTCACGCGACGCTCGTCGGCCGCTTCTTTTCGGGGCGACAGATGCGCTACCCGAATGGGGGTTATTGGGGCGGCTACGGACACATGGGCTGCTGTAGCCTGCTAGCGATTCAGAAAGTCGAATCTGTAGAGCCTCAAGATCGCGAAGATTTGGATTACGGAGCGTCTGCCGACCAACCGGACATCGACAAGACAGGATGCGGGTATCGCGAGCTTACTCCACTGGAGCCTTCCCGTGATCTCGTTAGGGCACAACAGGAGGCGGACCTCAGTCGGCAAGACTGGATGTTCAGTGATCCTCAACACGTCGCCTCCGATGCGCTCGTCAACTTTGCCAAAACCCAAGCGGACTCTGCAATCGGAATGAAGCAAGAAAGGAAAGCGCAAGGTAGAATCGCCTACGAGTGGAAGCCGCCTGGCAATGCCGCAGAGACGTACATGGTAGTTGTGAGCCGACCCTACTGGCTCTCCTTCTACGCTCATGATCCCAAGCGTGTGGCCTGGGTAGTCGTTGCCGCTTACGTTTCTTCCTGCGAAACGGGCAACACGGTTACTCGCATTCGCTAAAATCGTGCCGCAATAAGTCGGCTAATCGGAAACTAATCTACGACGGCAAGCTGAGCCACTACCGAATTTACATTGCGGGAAGTTGGGCGGTTTCAACCGGCAGTTTTGCGGCTTCCCATCCAGCCATGCCGCTTGCAATTTCGCTGACGTGGTCAAATCCGCCGCGTTGCAACAAACTCGCGGCAATCGACGACCGGTAGCCGCCCGCGCAAAAAACCAGCAAGGGACGATCCTTCGGAATCCTGCCCAGATTTTCCTCCAGATGATTCAGCGGGACGCTCACGCTCCCTGCGATGAATTTCTGCTCGCGCTCGCCCGGCGCGCGAACGTCAATGGCCAGCGGCGGCTGACTCGATGACAGAACTTCCGCCGCGAATTGCGCGCTCAGACGCTCGGTGGTGGCGATCAGTTCCGGCCGCGACTCCAGGCTTTTCAATCCATTCTGCAAATATCCCGCCACATGATCAAATCCGATGCGCCCAAGACGAACCGCCGATTCGTTCTCCCGGCCCGGGTCCGCGACAATCACAATCGGATGCTTCCGATCAAGCACCGTTCCGGCCCACGTTGCATATTGGCCGACGAGTCCGATGTTGATACTTCCTGCCAGATGCGCCGAAGCGAATTCGGTCGCATCACGCGTATCAAGAATCTGCGCGCCAGCCGCTTGCAATTCCAGCACGGCGTCTAACGTCAACGGGTTCATCTCGCGCGCCAGTGCCTGGTCCAGCGTGGGACGCTCTTCGCTGTTCAGCACCGCATCGTAAGTGAAGTACGCGGGAGCTTCCGGTTGGTCGGCCGTCACCACCTGAATGAATGCCTCCTTGCTCATGGGCTGCAGAGCGTAATTCGAGCGCCGCTGTTCTCCCAGCGTTGACACCGTTTCCTTGCTGATCGCTTTGCCGCAGAGCGAGCCCGCGCCGTGCGCCGGATACACCAGGCTTTGATCAGGCAGCGGCAACAATTTGTCGTGCAGCGAATCGAAGAGCATTCCGCCCAAATCTTTGGCCGACCATCCCAACGCCACGCGCAGATCGGGACGCCCTACGTCTCCGATGAATAAAGTGTCACCGGTGAGCACGGCGTGCGGTTGCGTGTCGCTCGCGTTCAGATCGTAAACGAGAATGGAAACCGACTCCGGAGTGTGGCCCGGCGTTTCCAGGATTTTCAGGCGCACGCGTCCGAATTCCAGAATTTCGCCGTCGTGAAGAGGCGTAAATGCGTATTTTGCTTTCGCCGCAGCGCCCAGATAAATTTTTGCGTCCACGCGATCGCGCAACTCCAAATGCCCGGCGACAAAATCGGCGTGGAGATGCGTCAGGAATACGTGCTTGATCTTGAGTCCGTGCTCGGCGGCAAACGCGATGTATTGGTCCGTGTCCCGCTGCGGGTCAACCACGGCGGCCGTACCTGTTTCCTCATCCCCAATAATGTAGGAGGCGTGTGCCAGACACGGCAGGTAGAACTGCTTGAAGAGCACGGCACGCCTCCTGGATTGCAAGCGATTACTTCGGCTGAGGAACGACCCTCATATAAGGCAGGGGCGCCTTCCAGCCACCGGGATATTTCTGCTTGGCTTCTTCGTCTGAAACCGCGCCCGACAGTATCACATCGTCGCCCGGTTTCCAGTTCACTGGGGTGGACACCTTATGCTTAGCCGTGAGCTGGATCGAATCGAGCACGCGCAGCACTTCGTCGAAGTTGCGGCCGGTGCTCATCGGATAGCTCAGCATCAATTTGATTTTCTTGTCGGGGCCGATCACGAACACGGTCCGCACGGTGGCATTCGTCGCCGGAGTGCGCCCTTCGGAAGTGTTGCCTGCATCCGCGGGGAGCATGTCATAAAGTTTCGCTATTTTCAGTTCCGGATCGCCGATCATCGGGTAATTCACTTTGTGCCCCTGCGTCTTTTCAATGTCCACGGCCCACTTGGCGTGACTGCTCACCGGATCCACGCTCAGCCCGATGATCTTGCAGCCGCGCGTTGCGAATTCCGGCTGCAGTCCGGCCATATAGCCCAGTTCCGTGGTGCACACCGGCGTAAAGTCCTTGGGATGCGAAAACAAAATGGCCCAGCCGTTGCCGATCCATTCATGGAAATTGATCGTGCCCTGCGAAGTTTCCGCGGAGAAATTTGGTGCATCATCATTTATGCGCAGCATTACGATTGCCCTCCTGAGTTGAGATGTTATACCACCGCTTACGTTAGGTCCGTTAGATGAATTGGCGCTGCGGCGCGACTCAATATTCGAAGTCGATGGAAAATTCCACTCGCCTCGCCGTCAGACCCTCGATGGGAGCGCCGAAGCCCGCAAGCGGCAACGCGCCAGAGCCAAAATAGGGATTGATCTCCGCGACATTCGGATGGTTGAAAAGGTTGAACGCCTCCGCCACCAGGTCCAGGTGCGCATACTCGCCGAATGGAAAATATTTTAGCACGCGAAAATCCAGGGATTCGAGATCGCCGGTTTGCAGCGCATTGCGTCCGAAATCGAGTGGACGATCAGCGAGCGGAAATGCATTCCCGCGGCTGACGTCGAGGCCCACCAGCGGATTCACCGGACGTCCCGTGCCTAACGTGAGAATTGGCGCGACTTCTATGTGGCCGAAAAGATCATCAAGCCAGCCGGGACTTTGATTGGCGGCGGGATGCGCATCGTCCTCATCCGGACCAATGGGCAAATCCCACAAAGCGTCGAATACGAAACGCTGGCTCTGGTTTTGCAGCGAGACGGCGCGCTCCGCCGCCACATGGAACGGATTCTGCGGCTGTTCGGGGAAATCGGAGGCGTCGTCGAATGTTTTTGAGAATGTGTAGCTGCCCAGGAATTCGAGTTCGTTGGCCATGCGGCGATTCAGGGAAAGCGTCACGCCGTTATATGTGGAACTCGCCGAATCTTCGAGTTGATAGATATCATTGAACTGCGGATCCGCGCGGCCAGGCCCGAAGGTTTCGCGTCCCAGTTGCTGCGGAGATGGATTGGGAATGCCGAGGCTCGCGGCATTCTGCGCCGTCAGAATCACCGGCGGCAGCAGATTGATATTGCGTGTACGCGATAGTTTGACGCCGCGAACGAAAAGGTAATCGACGCTGGCGGTGAGGTTGTGCGCGATCAAGTATTGCGCGCCGAGGCTCGCCTGCTGGCTATACGGCGTGGCGAGGCGCGGATCCGGGCGGAAGATCGAAGGCGCGATTCCAGCGACCGGGCTTGATGGGGCGCCGCCTGCAGAAGATTGGAAAATATTCGCGGCCACACTGCCGTCTGCCACTTGGGCGAAAGCATTGACGCCGTTTTCTTCGACGGCGCGGTTCAAATTGGCAAGGACATCGCGGTCGAAGAAAATTCCGTAACCAGCGCGCATCACCCATCGCGCGCCGGGACTATAGGCAACGCCAATGCGCGGACTGAAATTGTTGGTGTCCTCGTTGAAGCCGGCGGGCAAATGCTCGAAGTCGTAACGCAGGCCGAGATCGAAGGTCAATCGTCGCGATGCGGACCAATGATCCTGAACGAAGCCGCCATAGCTTGTGACGGCGTAATTGGTGGAAGGATCGCCGAATCCCTGAATGAAGAAATCCGGCTGCGCGGAGAGAAAATTCGCCAAGCTGCCGAAGAGATAGAGGCCGCCGAAACCATCTGAAATGTTGGCACGCTCGCGAACCCGATTGATGGTCGCGCCTGTTTTCAAAAGATGATGGCCACGTGAGCGCGCATATGTGTAGGTGAGTTGATAATGATTTTCTCGGCGCGCGCTGTTGCCTTCATATGGGCGGCCAAAATCGGCCAGGCCGACAATGCCGATCCCCGGGCCTATCGCGTCATTCGTGCGCAGGACTTCGTGACGCGTGGCGGCCTCGAAGCGCAGGTCGCCCACTGCGTTTGAGCCATACGTGGAAACGAGCGATCCCGCAAGGGCGTTGTCCGCGATGAAGCTGCTGCCGCGGGCGCTCGCGTCCTGAAGGCCGCCGGTGTTGAATCCGTCGCCCGGTTCGCGATTATTCGTGAAGGCGTAACGCAGCATCAGCGAATTCCGCGGAGTCAGCTGGTGGTCGAGTTTTCCTGATGCTTCGGTTTCGGCGCGCGCGATAGGGAAAAATCCCGTAGTGATTTGGCGCGTAGCCAATCGCGGAAACGCGCCCGTAGCGAGAAAGCCGTTCACCGCCGAGGCCACGGCTGGATCGATATGGGAACCATTCTGCCCGCGATTGTGCTCCTGCTCGAAAGCCGTGTAATAAAACGTGCGATCCTTCACAATCGGCCCGCCAATCGAGAAGCCCGCGCGAAAGCGGCGGAAACTTGGCTTCGCGGAATCGCTTTCGAACGGATCGCGCGCGTTCAGCGAGGAATCTTGCAGGAAAATAAAAGCGTCGCCGTGAATCACATTTGAGCCCGTGCGCGTCACCACGTTGATGGAGCCGCCGGAGGCGCCGCCGAATTCCGCGGAGAGGCCGTTGTGTACCACTTGATATTCCTGCACGATTTCCGGCGAAAGCTCCGTGCGGCTGGAGCCGGTAAATTCGTCGTTGTTGTCGAGACCGTCGATCGAAATGCTGTTGCTGCGCGCGCGCAGGCCGCCGAAAGTGAATCCGCTATCGGCGAGCGCCGTGTGCGGACTGCCGTGCCCCTGCGAGGATTCCACGACGGCTGGTTCGATGAGGACAAAGTCCAGCGCGTTGCGGCTCTCGACAGGCAATTCCTCGATGCGCTCGCGATCAACGACCGACGTGATGGAAGTCTCCGTCGGCTCCAACGCGGAAGGCTGCGCGGTAACCGTGACTGTCGTTCTTGCGGATGCGGGCGCGAGGACGATGTCGAGGTGAACGTCCGCTCCCAATTCGATCTGCAAGCCGGTCTGAACGTACGGCGCGAAGCCTGCGCTCTCGGCGCGAACGTCATAGATTCCCACGGGAAGATCTGTGGCGCGAAAAAGACCCTGCGAATCCGCGTGAACGATTCGCGTCCGGTTCGTTGACTGTTCCCGAATGCTTACCAACGCCTGCGCAACGTCGCCTCCCAAAGTGTCGTTTACATTTCCTTCGATCGTCCCGCCCACGCGGGAAGTTTGCGCAATCGCGGCGGTGGCAAACGCGAAAAACAGAGAAACGAACCCTAGCAGCCATCTCATTTGCCTTCGTGTGTTCTCGGTCATGTACTCGGTCCTTCAAGGCCTGTGGTCGTTGGGTATCGACAAATAAAATTCGGATGAATGGCGAACGGTCGATTTGCGGCGCAGACTTCGCGCACGAATGGACGCATTTGTGCGTTCACGGAACGCACAAATCCCGCGTGCGGATGCAGATTGAGAATTTTAGATACGAAGCGCGGGCGGGGGCTGACTGACCGCGGCGAATTTTCTGGCGATTATCAGTGGCTCAAAAACGGGGGCGAAAGACGCGTAAGTTTCCTTCTCTTCCGAACCCTCGAACGGATTGAATGCCGCCGCGCGGAGGGCAAATGAAATGATGGCGCCGGCACAAACGGCGAGCACTACGAAAGTGGATTCCGTATCCTGGCCGGTTTTCAGCGTGTGGTCCCAGCGATCACGCATTTCGAGAATTGGGCAGGCGAAGCACGCCAGCAGAATAAGCGCGATCGCAACGCGAAGGAATCTTGAACGCACGAACGAAATTGTACCATCTGACGCGTCGCAAACATCGCGCTTTCCCGTTCCTCGCGCGAAAATTCGGCTCGTGTTCATCTCAAGGCGTATAATGCCCGCCAGTGACATAGCCACATCCTCGAACGTAAAAGGGAGGACTCATGGCGACTATTTTTCCCATCTTGTTTCTCGCCGGACGCATCATCGTTGGCGGTTTTTTCCTCATGAGCGGTTTCAACCACCTGACCAAACTCAACATGATGGCCGGATACGCCAGGAGCAAAGGCATGCCCGCTCCCGCGCTGGCCGTTGGCGGCAGCGGCGTGTTTCTCTTGTTGGGCGGAGCAAGCATGCTTCTTGGCTATCACCCGACCATCGGAGCGATTCTGTTGGCGCTTTTCCTGGTAAGCGCCGCGTTCGGCATTCACAATTTTTGGACGGTGAAAGATCCGCAAGCGAAAATGAACGAGCAGATCCACTTCCTCAAAGACATTGTCATGCTCGGCTTCGTCCTGATGACGCTGGCCATCCCGCGGCCCTGGGACTTCAGCCTCGGCCGCTGATTTCGGCGTGCTGGCATGGCCGGGGCGCCGCTCGTGCCAGCTTTGCACGGTAAATCGCCACACCTCGTTTGCATGTAAATTCACTTGTACGAACGTGTATGGTGGGGTGTATGCTGTCCTTCGGGTTCGGATTGTAGAATTTCGTTTGAACTACGTGGGGGGGAGGAATCATGGCATGGACCCGTCTCCACCTGAGAAAGAATTTCGGAGTTCTTCTGTTCGCGGCGGCTCTTGTCTTTTCCAGTTCTCCCAACTTGTGGGCCCAAACTAACGCATCTATTTGCGATCCGTCTCCGGAAGTCAAGGCTGCCCTCGCCCATATTGACGCACAGAAGCACGCGATCGGCGAGACCAATTACGAATTCTGGCAATCGCGTCGGGCGGCGGTGAAAGCGCTGCTTCAGCGGTATCCGAACGATTTTTTCGTGCAGCGCACGTACGTGCACGAAATGATGGGTCCAGACCCGTCGACGGGAGGATTTCCGTCAGAGCGGGGCACGCTGCAAGTGATCGCACATTACAAAGTGCTTCATGGGCAACATCCGGACGACGCCGCCGTCGAGTATCTTTACGCGACGACGCTAATTGACCGTGATACACCGACGGCGATCAACCTGCTGGATGAAGCGCTGCAGAAGAAGCCGTCGTTTCCGTGGCCGAATCTGGATTTGGTCCGCATCTATACCTCGCCTGATTTCCTTGACCGCACAAAGGCAGAGTCGCATCTTTCGGCATTTCTCGCGGCCTGCCCGGCAAATCTTGAAGGCTATAGTTGGCTACGGAGCCTTGGAGACGACGACTTTACACGCAAGAGAGTGGCGCAATTTCGGACGGTTATAGGAGCGCGAGCGGACGCCGAGGCGATTGGGGGATATCAGACGCTGTGGGGGTTCGAGTTCAAATTGCATCCGCGTTCTGATTACGACGCACTGCGAAAGCAGGTGGCCGCCGACGTGGCGCGCATTCGCGCGCTGAAGCTCCAAAATAATTTCGGCTGGTGGTCTGTGCTCCACCAAGGCTACAACTTAACGGGCGACAAGGAACAGGCCAAATGGGCGGAGACGGAGCGTGACAAACATCTTCAGTCCATCGGCTCCGCTTCGCCGATGCCGGAGGTCACTCAATGGTTCAAGGAACATCCCTATCCGAGGCCCGACACGCCGAAGGAGAAGAAACAGGAGTACGGGCACGAAGAACTAAAGCAAACGGATCAGTGGGTCGAGAAGTATCCCAACTCGCAGGAGGTTTGGAGAGATCGCATGAGTGCGATGGAGGAGCTGGACGATGTGCCCGCCGCGGAGTGCGCCGCAACACTCGAAAAGCGCCTGCAGTTCGAGCAAGCAGATGCTGGGCCGCTGCCGCTCTATTGGTTCACGTATTTTGAATTCGCGGCTTTCCTGTCGCAGAAGAACGTGGAGCCTGCGCGAGAAGTCGAGTTAGCGCAGAAGGGGCTGGACACGATCGCGGCGGAGTGGGAGAAGACTCCTCAGCGCGACCTGAACTCGACCAAGGATGATTTGGACTACTATCCGAACTTTTACTGGCCCGCAATGAAAGCGCGGGCCCTTCTTTACGAGACCGAAGGCTACACGCGGTTGAAGCGACCCGACGAGGCGCTCGCGGCGCTGGGCAAGGTGAATCTGCAGCTCCAAGCGCTTAACTCGGATATGAGCACGGATGAGAGCCGCCGGCAGTTGCATGACCGGAACGCCTGGTATCACCGCTACAAATCCCAGTATTGGCAGGGCATGGCGCGTGTGGCGCAATTGCAGGGCCAGAACACGGATGCCATGGCTTATTACCAGTCCGCGCTGCTCGCACGGTTTGACTCTGACCGGACGCCGTCACCGGGAAATAAAGACGAGCTGGGCGATGAGGCACACCAACTTTGGACGAGGCTTGGCGGCACGGAGGACGGATGGAACGGGTGGTACGGCGAGCACGCGAACGAGTTGGCAAGTCAAACTCATCTGGAGTGGGAGACTGCCCAGGATCCGCTGGCTCCCTTCCGGCTGACCGATCTGCGTGGCAAAACCTGGCAGCTCGCCGACTTGAAGGGCAAGGTGGTGATTCTGAATTTTTGGGCTTCGTGGTGCGGCTTCTGTCTCGAGGAGTTGCCCCGCTTGGAGAAAGTAGCTGAGCAGTACAAGAACCAACCGAATGTGCTGTTCCTTTCCCTAGACGTCGATGACAATCCGGGCCTCATTGACCCTTTCCTGAAGCAGCACAGGCTGACGTTTCCCGTCCTGCCTGCGTACGAGTACGCTACCGACACGCTCAAAGTCTTCTTCATTCCGCAGAACTGGATAGTCGGACCTCACGGAGTCGTCCGCCTGAAAGGCGTAGGCTATGATGCCACGGCAAAATGGGAGCAAGGCGTGAAAGACGCCATTGAAAAATATAAATCCCAGGCCGCTGGCACTGCGGGGCCAGTCTCTGTCCAGTAGCGCGGTTGACGGTCGCATTCGGTTCCTCTATACTGATTTTGCTGTGATGCTTGGCCGCTTTTCCCTGCCCTCCCGCGAAAATTTCCGAAGAGGCCTGAGGCAGCGTGAAAGTAGTGCCCTGCCGTAACATTCCCAAAGCCGAAATTCACTCGCATTTTAGAATTGGACTTTCACGATGACTGAAGCAAGTTGCCGCCGCGAAATCGAACTGGAGATTCCCGCGGAGAACGTGCAGAAGACGACGGAAAAAATCGCCCGCGATCTGGCTCGCGTGGCGCGCATTCCCGGTTTTCGTCCGGGCAAAGCGCCGGTGACGCTGATTCGCCGCCGCTTCGCCGCGGAAATCAAAGGCGAAGTGCTGGAATCACTGGTCCCCGAATTTCTGGAGCAGGCGCTGACCGAAAAAAAACTCTCACCCGTCACGCGCCCGGAAGTCGACAAAGTGGACTTCACCGAAGCAGGCCTGCTGAAATTCCGCGCCACGTTCGAAGTGCTTCCTGAATTCGAGCTCGGCGATTACAAGAATCTGGAAATCGAAGTCGAAGACCTTGCGGCGGGCGACGCCGAAATTGACAAGACTCTGGAAGAAATGCGCGAACGCGCCGCGACGTACGTTCCCGTCGAGGGACGCACCGCGAAAGACGGCGACTTCGTCCAAGTGAAAATCATGGGCACGCCCGCGGGCGGCGGCGATCCGATTCGCGCGGACAATGTGCAGTGCCACATCGGCGCCGAGGAAACTCTGGAAGCGTTCAACGAAAATCTGCGCGGAGCATCTCCGGGCGAAATGCGCCGCTTCGAAACGAAGTATCCCGACGATTATCCGGATGAGAAGCTCAAGGGCAAGAGCTACAACTACGCGGTGGAAGTCAAAGCCATCAAGGAAAAGAAGCTCCCCGAGCTGAACGATGATTTCGTGAAGGAAATCGGAGAAGGGGCCGGCGGCGCAACAACTCTGGAAGAGCTGCACGGCAAAATTCGCGAACGCCTGACCGCCGCGGGCGAAGAGCATCAGCAATCGCAATCGCGCGAAAAGATCCTGGACGAGCTCGTCAAGCGGCACGATTTCCCGGTTCCGGAAGCCTTGATCGAGCATCAAATGGACGCGCGTCTGGAACGGATGGTTCGCACGCTCGCGGCTCAGGGAGTGGATCCGCGCGCCGTCAACGTGGACTGGGTGGCCATGCGCCAGCGGCAACGCGAGCGCGCCGAGCGCGACGTGAAAGCGGAAATCCTGATTGACCGCATCGCCGGCGCGGAGAATGTGGAAGTCTCCGAGGAGGAGATGGAAAAAGAGTTTGGCAGGCTCGCGGAACGTAGTGGCGAATCCGCAGCAGTGATTCGGGCGCGCTTGACAAAGGAAGGGGCCCTCGATAGGATGAAATCGAAGTTGCGCAGTGATAAAACAATTGACTTGCTTCACCGCACGGCTCGAATTCAAACCATCGCTAAACGTGAAAAATAATACCCGCTTCGTACTCTGGTGCGCGCCGGTCGACCTCCAATGAGAGATATCCCGGCCCCGTACGCAACAACGCTCGTCCCGATGGTGGTGGAACAGACCAACCGCGGGGAACGCGCCTACGATATTTACTCGCGCCTGCTGAAGGACCACATCATCTTCATAGGCACGCCGATCGACGACCACGTGGCGAACCTTGTCACCGCGCAGTTGCTGTTCCTGGCTGCCGAAGACCCGGAAAAAGATATTTCGATCTACATTAATTCGCCGGGCGGCGTGATTACCGCGGGAATGGCGATCTATGACACGATGCAGTTCGTCCGGCCGGACGTCGTTACCTACTGCGTAGGCCAGGCGGCGTCGATTGCCGCAGTCCTGCTTATGGCGGGCACTCCCAAGAAGCGCTACTCGCTGCCGAATTCGCGGATCCTGATTCACCAGCCGTGGTTGAGCGGGCTTTCCGGCCAGGCCACGGACATTGATATTCACGCCAAGGAAATCCTGCGCACGCGCGCAGGCCTGAACAAGCTCATTGCCAGCCATACGGGCCAGTCCGTGGAAAAGATCGAGAAGGATGTCGAGCGCGATTTCATTATGTCGGCGGAACAGGCGAAGGAATACGGGGTCGTAGACGAAATCATCTCCAAGCACCGCTAGTTCATTTCAAAAGGTTAGTTCCAAAAGGTTAGTAGCTAAACCGATGAGCAGGCGCGCAGCGCCCAATCCGTGCCGTACAATAGCGGTTACGATCTGCACAGCGTATACGAATCGGACTGGAGGCTAACATTCCGGTGAAGCGATTTAACGCAGACGAAGCCCTTCATTGCTCTTTCTGTCACAAGACGCAGGAGCAGGTGGAGAAGCTCATCAGCTCGCCTTCGGAATATCCGCGCTCGTACATTTGCAACGAGTGCGTCAGCGTGTGCCAGCAGATCCTCGACGAGGAAAAACGCGAGCAAGCCACTCCCGCGAATCGCCGTTTGCCGCGTCCGCCGGAAATAAAAGCTTTTCTCGATGGCTACGTGATTGGCCAGGATAAAACGAAAAAGAAACTGGCGGTCGCGGTCTACAATCATTACAAGCGCATCTTTTTGAATCGCACGCCGAGCGACGTGGAACTGACGAAATCGAATATTTTGCTCATCGGTCCCACCGGCACCGGCAAGACGCTGCTGGCGCAAACGCTTTCGCGCATGCTGGAGGTTCCCTTCGCCATTGTGGACGCCACCACGCTTACCGAAGCGGGCTACGTCGGCGAAGACGTCGAAAACATTATTTTGAAGTTGCTGCAAGCCGCCGATGGCGACGTGCAAAAGGCGCAGCAAGGCATCATTTATATCGACGAGATCGATAAAATTTCGAAGAAGGACGAAAACCCGTCCATCACCCGCGATGTCTCCGGCGAGGGCGTGCAGCAGGCGCTGCTGAAAATCCTGGAGGGCACGACGGCGAACGTGCCGCCGCAGGGCGGGCGCAAGCATCCTCATCAGGAATTCACTCCGGTGGACACCACGAACATTCTGTTTATTTGCGGGGGCGCCTTCGTGGGCATGGAGAAAATTATCGAGCGCCGCATCGGACAGAAGTCTCTCGGCTTCCACGCGGACGTCGCGCCTTCCACGCCGTCGCGCCGCAACATCGAGGTACTCGAGCAAGCGCAGCCGACCGACCTGATCCGTTACGGCTTGATTCCGGAATTTGTCGGCCGCCTTCCGGTCCTCGGGGTTTTGGGCGATCTCGACAAATCAGCGCTGATTCGCATTCTTCAGGAGCCGAAGAACGCGCTGATACGCCAGTACCAAAAGCTTTTCGAATTCGAAAATGTACGGCTGAAATTCACCGACGACGCTCTCGAAACGGTCGCCGAGCTGGCCCTGCAGCGCAAAGTGGGCGCGCGCGGCCTGCGCATGATTTTGGAAGACCTGATGCTTGACCTGATGTACCACCTCCCTTCTCAACGTAAAATGCGCGACTTCATCGTGACCGCTGAGATGGTCAAGAGCCGGGAAATCAATTGGAGCCTGCTCGAAAAAGCCGGCTAACCGCCCGAAGGGAGAATCGGAAGAATTCATGTTTAACCGGGAAAAATTGGAAACGAAGCGCGTGCCGATGATGCCGGTGCGCGAAATGGTCATCTTCCCGCAGATGATGACACCGTTCATCGTTGGCCGCGAAGCCTCTGTTCGCGCGCTGGAAGAAGCGCTCGCGGGCGAAAAGAAAATTTTCCTTGCCACGCAGCACGACGCTTCCGTCGACGACCCGCGCCCGGAGGAAATTTATCAGGTTGGAACGCTCGCCAACATCGTCCAGAGCGTCAAGCTTCCCGACGGCAATATCAAAGTGCTTGTAGAAGGCGCCGAACGCGCCAAAATCGTCCAGATTACCAACGATGAAGGCTTCTTCCGCGCGACGATCCGCGTGATTCCGGTGAAGACGGAGCCGAACCCGCAGCTGGAACAAGCGGCCACGCGCGTGACGGGCCTCTTCGAGCAGTACGTCAAGCTCTCGCAATCCCTGAACTACGACACGATGATCGCCGCGGTCCGCGTGGACGATCCCGCGAAACTTTCCGACGCCATCGCCGCGAATCTGACGATTCCGGTGGAAGAAAAGCAGGAGCTTCTGGAACTTTTCGACCCCCTCGAACGCTTGAATCGCATCGGCGAGATTCTCGATGCGGAAACCGAAAAGCTCAACGTCGATCGCAGCATCAACACACGCGTGAAACGGCAGATGGAACGCGCTCAGAAGGAGTATTACCTCAACGAGAAATTGAAGGCCATTCAGAAGGAACTGGGCCGCGGTGAAGCGGGCGAACTTGAGCAACTGAAGAAGAAAATCGAAACCTCCGGCATGCCCAAGGAAGTTCAGGAAAAAGCCATGCAGGAGATGAAGCGGCTCGAAATGATGCCGCCGATGTCCGCCGAATCCACCGTATCGCGTAATTATCTCGACTGGATGCTGGCCGTGCCGTGGAAGAAGCGCTCGCGCGAAATCCGCGACATCAAGCGCGCCGAGGAAATTCTCAACGAAGACCATTACGGCCTGGAAAAAATCAAGGAACGCATCCTCGAATTCCTCGCCGTTCGCCAGCTCGTCAAGAATCCCAAAGGCTCGATTCTCTGCTTTGTCGGCCCTCCTGGCGTGGGCAAGACGTCGCTTGCCATGTCCATCGGCAAGGCCACGGGACGCAAGTTCGTGCGCGTCTCGCTCGGCGGCGTGCGCGATGAAGCTGAAATTCGCGGCCACCGCCGCACTTACATTGGGGCGCTGCCCGGCCAGATCATCCAGATGATGCGCAAAGCCGGCACGGTGAATCCGGTGTTCGTTCTCGACGAAGTTGATAAGATGTCCATGGATTTTCGCGGCGATCCTTCGGCCGCGCTGATGGAAGTGCTCGATCCTGAACTCAATCACGCGTTCACCGATCATTATCTGGACGTCGAATACGATCTTTCCAAAGTGATGTTCGTTTGCACCGCCAACGTGCTGCACACGATTCCGCAGCCGCTGCAGGACCGCATGGAAGTTCTGCGGCTTCCCGGCTACACCGAGCAGGAGAAAATGCAAATCGCCAAGCGCTTCCTGGTCCGCAAGCAGCGCGAAGCCACGGGAATCGCCGAGGAAAACGTCACTTTCACGGACGAAGGCCTGCTGCATTTAATTCGGCACTACACGCATGAGGCGGGCGTGCGGAATTTGGAGCGCGAAATCGCGAATATTTCGCGCAAAGTCGCGCGGAAGCTCGTCGCCGAAGGCAAATCCGCCACCGTGGACGTGACGCCGGCCAACGTAAATTCCTATCTCGGCATCATCAAGTACCGCGACATGCTCGCGGAGAAGAAGAATGAAGTCGGCCTCGCAGTCGGCCTGGCATGGACCGAAGTGGGCGGCGAAGTGCTGCGCACGGAAGCAACGCTGATGCAGGGCAAGGGCCGGCTGACGCTCACCGGAAAGCTCGGCGACGTCATGCAGGAATCGGCGCAAGCGGCGATGAGCTATGTACGTTCGCGCAGCCATCTCTTCGGCTTGCAAAAGGATTTTTATCGTCATCTGGATATTCACGTGCACGTGCCTGAAGGCGCGATTCCGAAGGACGGCCCCTCGGCGGGCATCACACTGTGCACTTCGATTGCCAGCGCGCTTACGCGGATACCGGTTCGCTGCGATTTGGCCATGACCGGTGAAATCACGCTGCGCGGCAAAGTGCTGCCCATCGGCGGCGTGAAGGAGAAACTGCTGGCGGCTCATCGCCTCGGCTTGCGCACCGTGATCTTGCCGCGCGACAATGAAAAGGATTTGGCCGACGTTCCGCCTGAAATTCAGGCCCAGATGTCCGTAAAGTTTGTCGACACAATGGATGAAGTGTTGTACTTGGCGCTCGAACGGCCGTTGACGGCCAGTCCCGCGCCGGTTCCCGAAGTCGCGCCTGAATTTGACGCCGGCGCGCCGCAGGACAACGAATTTACCAATTAGGCCTTCGGTTTTCCCACGAAGAGATGAAATGAAATTGTAAGCCGGAGGGGGAATTCCGGCTGGTTCTAAAGTTCACCTGCCCGAGGAACATCCCGAGTGCTCCCGTGCCCGAGAAACCTCAGGTTAAAAATTTAGGCGTAGAAGCAAAAATCGAATAAATCAATTTAAGGAAATATCAGATGAGCATCAGTCTCGCAGAATTGAAGGACCGCAACATCACCGACCTGGCGAAAATCGCCAAGGAACTCAACATCCCCGGCGCGAGCGGCATGCGCAAGCAGGAGTTGATTTTCCAGATCCTCCGCGCACAAACCGAAAAGAACGGCCTGATTTTCTCCGAGGGCGTTCTCGAATGCCTCCCCGACGGCTTCGGCTTTCTCCGCGCGCCCGAATACAATTACCTCCCCGGCCCCGACGACATCTACGTCTCGCCGTCGCAAATCCGCAAGTTCGATCTGCGCACGGGAGACACGGTCTCCGGCCAGGTGCGTCCCCCCAAGGACGGCGAACGCTATTTCGCGCTGATTAAAGTCGAGGCCGTCAACTTCGAGGATCCCGAAGTGGCGCGCAACAAGATTTTCTTCGACAACTTGACGCCGCTCTACCCGCAGGAGCGCATTCGCCTGGAGACCACCAAGGAAAATCTGACGGGACGCGTTCTCGACATGCTCTGCCCCATCGGAAAGGGCCAGCGCGGCTTGATCGTCGCGCCTCCGCGCACCGGAAAGACGATGATGCTCCAGTCGCTGGCGAATTCCATCACCACGAATCATCCGGAGATTGCGCTTATCGTTCTGCTGATCGACGAGCGCCCGGAAGAAGTCACGGACATGCAGCGCACGGTGAAAGGCGAAGTCATCAGCTCGACTTTCGATGAGCCGCCGCAGCGCCACATTCAAGTCGCGGAAATGGTTCTCGAAAAAGCCAAGCGCCTCGTCGAGCACAAGCGTGACGTGGTCGTGCTGCTCGATTCGCTCACGCGTCTCGGCCGCGCTTATAACGCCGTCACACCGCCATCGGGAAAAGTTCTCTCCGGCGGCATTGACGCGAACGCGTTGCAGCGCCCGCGCCGCTTCTTCGCCGCCGCGCGAAACATCGAAGAGGGCGGGTCTTTAACAATCATTGCGACTGCCCTAATTGACACTGGCAGCAGGATGGACGACGTGATCTTCGAGGAGTTCAAGGGCACCGGCAACATGGAAATAAATCTCGATCGCCGCCTCGTCGACAAGCGCGTATTTCCCACGATCGATATCAACCGCTCCGGCACGCGTAAGGACGAATTGCTCTTGCCCGCCGACGAACTTAATCGCATCTGGGTGCTGCGCAAAGTGTTGAGCCCGCTCTCAACCGTCGAAGCCATGGAACTTCTGCTGGGCCGGCTCTCGAAGGCAAAAAACAACGCCGAGTTCCTCTCGTCGATGTCGAGTCCCAACTAATTCGAACCCCAGCTACTCAGTGGCACAGGGATTAGCCTGTGCGCGCTGCGCTTTTTTGGAGTGCGGCGCCTGCCTCAGGCAGGGCTCGACGCAGCTTTTTCCTTCGCGGCAACTTAACTGACAGTGTGGCCCGTCTGGTTCGCGGTGGCTTCGCGCGCGAGCATGGCGATCAGGCGGGCGACTTCTTCGGCTTCCATGGCGGTGCTGTCGACGAGCACCGCGCCCTCTGCGCGCACGAGCGGCGAATGCTCGCGCCCGGCGTCGCGCTTATCGCGCTCACGAACTTCCTCGAGCGTCTTCGCAAGAGTAATCGCGTCGCCCTTCTGCTGATGTTCGTGCCAGCGCCGATGCGCGCGCGTTTCGTCAGAAGCTGTGAGGAAAATCTTCAGACCAGCATCCGGAAAAACCACGCTGCCAATGTCACGCCCTTCCATCACGACGCCGCCCTGCGCGCCGGCGCGCCGTTGCTCGGCGACGAGCACGCGCCTGACGCCTTCGATGATCGCGATTTTCGAGGCTGTCTGTGAAACTTCCGGCGTGCGAATCGAGGCGCTAACGTCCTCGCCATCGAGCAAAACGCGCTGCGTTCCGCCGTTTTCACGTGACCCCGCGCGCAAGTCGATGCGCGTCGCGCCCGCGAGTTTGACAAGCTCAGGGGTAGCATCGAGGGAGATTTTCCGCCGCAGCGCCTTGAGCGCCACCGCGCGGTACATCGCGCCGGTGTCGATGTAGGTGTAGCCGAGAAGCTCGGCAACGCGCCGCGCCGCCGTGCTCTTTCCCGACCCCACCGGCCCATCAATCGCGATCACGAGCAAACGCATCAATTACTTTCCATGGAGGTATTGCCACCACAGGACACTTGCCACCGAAACGGCAAGCACTAAACAGCAATACGCAAGCAAGACTGTAGCCGAATATAAGGAGCTTTGGGGATAGTAGGCCTTGTACATTTGCTTCAGGCGATTCCACCCACCCCAGGAAAGGCTATGCGGGAGTCGAGCGCAGGATGGCTGGCGTCGATTCACTCTGTAAACCATGAAATGCCATAGAAAAAGGGCGCATAAATCGAAGAGTACAAAAACTCCCAAGAACACGCTGACGGAAAAAGGCCACGGTGATGATCGAAAATTCATAACTAGATTCGCTTGAACGCCCGCTCGATTTCGCGCACGGAATAGCGCAGCACTACGGGTCTGCCGTGCGGACAGCTCATCGGATACTCTGTCTTCGCGAGTTCCGCGAGCAGCCACTCCATTTTCGTTTGATCGAGCGGCATATTCACCTTGATGGCTGCCTGGCACGAGGTCGAAGCCGCGATGCGCGATTGGAGCGATTCGAGCGAAATCGCCTGCGACTCGCGAGCCACGCCGTCCAGAATTTCCGCGAGCAACTTCTCCGCGTTGCCGCTCGCAATTCCCGCCGGAGCCGCCGCAATCGCGACGCTGCGAGGCCCCATCAACTCCGCTTCGAACCCGTTCGCGCGCAACTCTTCGGCGATCTGCTCGAAAATCACGATTTGATGCGGCGCCAGTTCGACCACAATCGGCATCAACAGCCGCTGCCCGCCCAATTCGCCCGCGCGCCGCGCCGCCAGATGCTTTTCGAACAGCACGCGCTCGTGCGCCACGTGCTGGTCGACGATCCACAATCCCTGCCCGTTCACCGCGACAATATAGCTCGCGCTGATTTGCCCCAGCGGCTTCAGGTCGCCGATAAGCGCCGGTCCCGGCAACGCGCCTGCCGATTCCGATTCAGTGACCGCCGGTTCGCGACAAGCGTCCGCCGAAATCGCCACGCCGCGCGGCAACGCGAATTCCTCCGCGGTTTCGAAATTCAATCGCTGCGGAATGGGACGCTCCGGCGCGCCCGTCAATTCAAATTCTCCGGGCAGCGCGTCGACGGACGCAACGCTTGAAATCACTTGATCAGGAATGATCGCGCGCGGCGGGCCGGGCAAACTTCCCGCCGCCGCTGAATTATTTTCCGCGACGCTCGGAGAAAAACTCCCCACGCCTCCCGCACCCAGTCCAGCCGAAGTTGCTCCCGCTCCGGCACTAGCCGCCGAAGCCGCCGCGCCTGCCGGAAAACTTGGCACGGGCCGCGCGTTCGCGAGCGCCATGCGAATCGCGTCGCGCACAAAATCGTGCACCACCTGCGAATGCCGGAAGCGGACTTCAACTTTTGCCGGATGGACGTTCACGTCGACCTCCGCGCATGGGAGGTCGATGAAGAGCAGCACCGCCGCAAAGGCGCCCGCGGGCATGATGTTGCGATACGCCTCGCCGATCGCGTGCAGCACCAGGCGGTCGCGAATCAACCGCCGGTTCACGAAAATATAAATTCCGTTGCGGTTCGTGCGCTGCACTTCGGGGCGCGAAACGAATCCCGACACGCGAATGCGCGATGTTTCGTCGCCCGCCTCCATTTCCGGCTCGGTGATTGCGGCGCGAATCGGCGCTTCCGCAGGCTGCATCTCCACCATTTCCGCGGCGGCCTGGCGCCCAAAAACCTGATACAGCCGCTCGGCCATCGTTTCGACGGGCGTCGCGTTCAGAATTTCCTGCGTGGGAGTCTTCAGCACAAAATGCTTGTCGGGATGCGCGAGCGCGTAATGCGTGACGAGCGACGCGATGTGGCCCAGCTCCGTCGTTTCGGATTTGAGGAATTTTCGCCGCGCGGGCACACAGTAAAAAAGATCCGCGATGCTGATGGCCGTCCCCGCCGGGACGCCAGCGGGCTTCACGCCGATTAATTTCCCGCCCGCGAATTCGACGCGCGTTCCCTGCTCTTCCTCGGCCGCGCGCGTTTCGAGAGTCAGGCGCGACACAGCCGCAATCGACGGCAGCGCTTCGCCGCGAAATCCCAGCGTCGCAATCGAAAGCAAGTCGTCCGCGGTGCGCAGCTTCGAAGTCGCGTGCCGCTCAAATGCGAGCAGTGCATCGTCGTGCGGCATGCCGCTGCCATCGTCCGTCACGCGAATCAACCGCTTCCCGCCCGACTCCACCTCTACGCGCACGGTTTTCGCGCCTGCGTCCAACGAATTCTCGACCAGCTCCTTCACTACCGACGCAGGCCGCTCGACAACCTCCCCCGCCGCGATTTTGTTCGCCACGTTCTCCGGTAGTATGCGTATGCGCGACATGCTTACCTATTTCGTTAAGCGCTTAGGCGCCGGTGGCGGTTGGTTTTTCTTTTGGCTTCACGGCGATCCCTAATTGGTCGAGCTGGTCGTCGTCAACGTTGCTGGGCGACTCGGCCATCAAATCCTGCGCGGCGGTGGTCTTCGGGAAGGCGATGACTTCGCGAATTGATTTTTCGCCGGCGAAGAGCGCGACCATGCGGTCAATTCCCAACGCGATTCCGCCATGCGGCGGCGTGCCATAAGTGAGCGCGTCGAGAAAAAAGCCGAATCGTTGCCGCGCCTGCTCGTCTGAGAGCCCCAGCGCCTTGAAGACGCGCGCCTGCACGTCCTGGCGATGAATTCGAATGCTGCCTGAGCCAAGCTCGACGCCGTTCAACACCAAGTCGTAGCCCCGCGAGCGCACTTCGCCCGGCGCGCTTTCGAGTTTCTCCAAATCCTCCTCGATGATTCCGGTGAACGGATGCTGCGCGCTCACCCAACGCTTGTCCGTCTCGCTCCACTCAAACAGCGGAAAACCCGTGACCCACAAAAATTCCCAGCGGTCTTTCGCCATCAAGCCCAATTGCTCGGCGAGGCGCAACCGCAATTGTCCCGCCACCAGCGCGGCCGAATCCGTGCCGGGAATTTGCTCTTTCGCGGCGAGCGCGACAATCAAATCTCCGCGTTTCGCGCCGAGGCTTTTGGCGAGTTTCGTCACTACGTCCGCGCCCAAAGTCTTGTCGAGCGACGACGTGACACCTTCGGGCGTCACCTTGATTGTGTAAATCGCTTTCGCACCCGCGCTTTTGCCAAGCTCGCCCAACTCGTCGAGCTGTTTGCGCGACCAGGCACCGGCTCCCGGCGCGACCAGCGCATAAATATTCCCTTCGAAGCCAAATGTCTCGCGCGCCGGCTCGAAGAATTTCGTCACGTCCTGCAATTCCATGCCGAAGCGCAAGTCCGGCTTGTCCGAACCGTAACGCCGGATCGCATCCTTATATTGCATGTGGCGGAACGGCCGGCGGACCTGCGCGCCAATCACACCGATCGCGCGCTCCATCACGCGCTCAATCACTTCGAAAATATCCTGCTGCCGCGGAAACGACATTTCCAAATCCAACTGGGTGAATTCCGGCTGGCGGTCGGCGCGCAAGTCCTCGTCGCGGAAGCAGCGCACGATTTGGAAATAGCGGTCCATGCCGCTGATCATCAAAATCTGCTTGAAGATTTGCGGCGACTGCGGCAACGCGTAGAACTGCCCATGATGAATCCGGCTCGGCACCAGATAATCGCGCGCGCCCTCGGGAGTCGAACGCGTCAGCATCGGCGTCTCGATTTCATAGAAACCCAAATCGTCGAGCGCCTTGCGAATTTCGAAGACCACGCGATGGCGCAACGCGATATTGCGATGCGGTTTGCGCCGCCGCAAATCGAGATAGCGGTAACGCAGCCGCGTTTCCTCGTTCGCGTTCGTCTCGTCCTCGATTTGAAACGGCGGCGTCTTCGCGTTATTCAAAATGTGAACGCGCATCGCCATCACTTCCACGTCGCCCGACGCGAGCTCCGGATTCGGCCGCTGCCGCCGGAACACGCGGCCCTCGACCGCGACAACATACTCCGGACGCACTTCATCCGCCTTCGCGTGCGCCTCGGAATACTGGTCGCGATTGCAGACCACCTGGCAAATTCCGGCGCGGTCGCGCAAGTCGAGAAAGATTAGCTGCCCCAAATCGCGCCGCCGGTGCACCCAGCCCATTAGCACCACGTTGCGTCCCGCATCCGCGACGCGCAAGTCGCCGCAATATCCCGTGCGCTTCAGATCACCCAACGAATCGAACAATTCGCATCTCCCCTCAACAAATTTAGTCAGTGACAATCCCAACTTGAAAATGCGCCGAACGAAAACTCAACTTCCCGGGCCTTCCTTTGCCAGCGCCGGAGGACGGAAGAAATCCACGAGCGCCTCCTCCGATATTTTCTCCTGCACGCCGTCGGAAAGGCGTTTAATCGTCAGCATATCAGATGCAATTTCGTCGTCGCCGATAATCAAAACGTAGCGCGCGCCCAATTTATCCGCGCGTTCGAGAGCCTTGCGAAATTTCATCTCTCCCGCGGGCAATTCCACTCTGTGCTTTTCGTCGCGCAACACATGCGCGAGCCGCACCGCCGTCGGGTAAGCGCGCTCGCCCATCCAGGCAATAAAAATATCCAGCGGCCGCGTCGCGTGTATCTTGTGGGCTTCGACAATCGCGTCGATGAAGCGGTCTTCGCCCAGCGCGAAACCGATTCCTTTGATTCCCTTCGGGCCGCCGAGCATTTCGACCAGCCCGTCGTAGCGCCCGCCGCCGCACAACGCGTTTTGCGCGCCGAGAATGGGACTCGTAATCTCGAACGTCGTCCGCATGTAATAGTCGAGACCGCGCACCAGCCGCGGCGATTCGGTGAACGGCACTTCGCGCAGAGTCAACTCGCGTTTCAGTTTTTCGTAATGCGTGCGGCACTCCTCGCAGAGATGCTCGGATATTTTCGGCAGCTTCTCGATAATCGCTTGCTCTTCGGGCAGCTTCGAATCCATCACGCGCAGCGGATTCGTCTCCACGCGCCGCTGGCTGTCCGCGCCCAGCTTGCTGAAAATCTCCGGCTTGCGCAACTCCGCGCGCAGGAGCTCCACGTATTTCGGTCTGCACGCCGCGCAGCCAATCGAATTAATCAGCAATGTGTACTTCTCGATCTGGCAGCGCTCGAGCAAATCCGTCAGCATCTGAATTAGCTCCGCGTCAATCGCGGGCGCGTCCGAAGTGCCCAGCACCTCCGCGCCAATCTGGTAAAACTGCCGGTAACGACCCTTCTGCGGCCTCTCCCGCCGGAACATCGGGCCAATGTAGTAGAGCTTCGCGTTTCCCGGCAACATCTGCATCCCATGCTCGATGTACGCGCGCACGACGGAGGCCGTCGCCTCCGGCCTCAGGGATATGCGGGTGTCGAGAATGTTCCGCCACTGCGGAGAGACTTCTTCCCCCGATAGGATACTTTCGGCCGTCGGATGTCCGCCCTCTTTCGCATCAGTATCTATAACTTCATCCAAATCAAGCTGGTCTTTAAAGGTATACATTTCTTTTGACACCACGTCGGTGTCCCCGCCAATGGAACGGGCGAAGAGCTCTGTCTTTTCAAAAATTGGCAACCGGATCTCCGCGAAGTTGTACGACTCCATCACGCCGCGCGCCGTTTTCTCGAACCAGTTCCACAGCGCCGAGTCCGGAGGCAGGATGTCGCGCGTGCCTTTGATGGCGCGAAACTGCCGCCGCGCCTCCTTCACGGGACGCTCGTCGCGCCGCTCGTTTTCCGGCTTTGCCCCTTCGCCCACTTCTCTCCCTCGCTTGCTAACACTCAACGTTAACGCAAGACGTTGTCATTCCGAAGAGCAGTCGCTACGAGGAATCTGCTGTTTCTTCCCGCACACTGGACCACCAGCAGATTCCCCGCACCACTTCGATGAAACGCATCGAAGCGGGCTCGGAATGACAAACTAAAATCACTTCACTGCTTCTTTGCTTCCGTGCTTCCTTGCCTCTTCGCGATACGTGTCTTTGTACTCGACGTAGCGCTGGGCGTAATCGTTGATGGAGCGCTGATCGTCGGGCGCGAGGGCGCGGCGCAACTTGCCGGGATGGCCCATGAACAGGCTGCCTGGCGGGACAAGCGCGCCTTCGGTGACCAGCGTCCCTGCCGCGACAATCGAGCCTGTGCCAATGCGCGCGCCATTCAAAATGATGGAGCCCATGCCGATCAGGCATCGCGACTCAATCGTGCAGCCGTGCAGAATCACGCCATGGCCAATCGTCACATTGTCGCCGAGGACCAGCGGATGCTCGTCGCGCATCACGTGCAGCACCGAGCCGTCCTGCACATTCGTTCGCTCGCCGATGCGTATGTAATGCACGTCGCCGCGAATCACCACGCCCGGCCAAACGCTCGAATGCTCGCCAATTTGGACGTCGCCAATAACCACGGCCGCTTCGTCAACGTAAGCCGTCTTCGCAATCTGCGGCGCGCGCCCGCGATAAGTCCGAATCAAATTGCGCTCCTGCTAGCAGTTAGAGGCGTTTTCAAGCGAACAGCGAAAGTAACACACGCATCCGAGGCTTACAAGGCAACCTGAACGCCACTTCGTCGCCCTGTAATTCTATTTGCTTCGAACTTCAGATATGAAACATTTCAGCGGCGGCAAAGACCAACACAGAAGCGCGAAGTAGAAGCCTACAGCGCGGCAAATGCGCTATCCTGCTTCTGAAAATTTGGCGAACAAGGAGGCGTTTGAAAACACGAATACTAGCCGGCCTGTGCGTGCCGCTGCTGCTGGTTCTTGCAGCGGCTTGCGGCAGGGATCCCTCCACGGAAACTGACGCACAACTCGGTTTGAACGCGCAGCAGGCGGCCGGACGCCGCATCTACAACCTTCGCTGCGCGGGTTGCCACAAGGCCTATTCCTCGCGTGGATCGCAGGGGCCTGGGCTTAAACATATGTTTGCGAAAAGATATCTGCCCAGCGGACTCCCCGCCAACGACCGCTTCGTTGAACGAACCATCATCAACGGCCGCGGCATGATGCCCGCCGCCGGTTACACGCTATCCGACGAAGAGCTCCGCGATTTGCTCGCGTATTTGCACACGTTGTGACAGGAATTAAAGCCTGCTACAAAATCTGCACCACAGATGTGCCGGCCGCGCGGGCTGTCTCCGCGACGCGCGCCGCGACGTTCCGCGCCACCGCGTAAATGCTTTTCGCCCCGGGAGCATCGGGACCCTCCGCCGCAACGGGCTTGCCCGTGTCTCCGCCGATGCGAATCTGCGGATCGATTTCAATTTCGCCGAGAAACGGCGCGCCAAACGTTTTCGCCATGCGCTCGCCCTCGCCGTGGCCAAAAACGTCGATGCGCTGCTCGCAATGCGGGCACGAAAAATAGCTCATGTTCTCGATGATGCCCAGAATCTCCACATTCACCTGCCGGAACATTTCAATCGCTTTGCGCACATCGGCCAGCGCCACCACTGACGGCGTGGTGACGAGCACCGCGCCCGAAATCGCCGCCGTCTGCACGAGGGAAAGCTGCACGTCACCCGTGCCCGGAGGCAAATCCACAATCAAATAGTCGAGTTCGCCCCACTGGACGCTGCGCAGAAATTGCTGCATCACGCCGTGGAGCATGGGGCCGCGCCAAATCAACGGCCGGTCGCCCGGATTCAGCAGCCCCATCGAAATCAGTTTCAACCCGTAAGCCTCCACGGGAATAATCACGTTTTCCGCGACGGCGCGCGGCTGCTCCGTCGTGCCCAGCATCAGCGGAACGTTCGGGCCGTAAACGTCCGCGTCCATGAGGCCGACTGTCGCGCCCATTTTTTGCAGCGCGATTGCCAGATTCACTGCAACGGTAGTTTTTCCTACTCCACCTTTGCCGCTGGCCACGGCGATTAAGTGTTTCACGCCGCGAATCGGCTCTTTCTCTGGCAAACGCCGACCGCCGGGCGTCGTCGCGTCAAATTTCAAATCGAAGGAGCGCACGCCTTGCAAACGTCCCACCGCCGCGCGGATTCCGCGCTCGAGCGTGTCGCGATACGCAGGCTCCGGCCGCAGCAGAGACATCACAAGCGAAATGTCGCCCTCGCGCACCACCAGGCTGCGCACCATGTTCAGCGACAATATGCTGCGATGATGCTCCGGATCCTCCACCGTCCGCAGCGCCTCGTACACCACCCCTTCCGTCAATTTGCTTTGCCCTGGATTCCCCGCCATTCAGTTCCCGCCTTTCACATGCGCCAGTACAACCACGCGCCTCCGCAACGTTCAACACTTTCATCATAGAACGCCCATGTTGCCGTAGCAACCGATGCAACTACCCGGTGTCGATGTGTTTCGGAAACCGATAATACCCGCCAGTTCGTTCGCTGCTATACTAGGCGGGCATCTCGACGGACGAGACGAGTCCGTACTCAGAATGAAAGTCCTCTTCAGTACGCTCGCGATCTTAGCCATTACGGTCGGGTCTTGTGGCAGCGGCGCACTAGCTTCATCCCGTCAGCACATTAGGAAGCGTTCGAAGTCGGATGCCAACATCAGTGCCATTGGGCATCGGCGCATCGTGCAGGGCCCGAATCGTTATTCCCTCGAAAGCGAAAAACAGATAGGCAAAGCCTTATCGGAGAAAGTCGAGCAATCCTCTAAGCTGCTGGCGGATCCCGCAATCACCGAATACATCGACAGGGTCGCACAGACTGTTGCGAAAAACTCGGACGCTCTCATGCCAATTACGGTCCGTGTGACTGATACCGATTCGGTGGACGCGTTCACGTTGCCTGGAGGGTACCAATACGTCAGTCGCGGGCTTCTCCTCAGTTTGACGGGAGAAGGCGAGTTGGCGAGCGTGCTGGCACGTGGAATTGCCCACACGGCATTACGCTCCACCACAACACTGGCTACCAGGGCCGAAACGATGCTGGTCTCGAGCGTTCCGCTCATGTCCGCACCCGGTGGTTCATTTCCTGGCAATGCCGTCTCGGCGGTTCCTTTAATGTCATTAGAAATGCACTCGGACGATGAACTTGATGCGGACTATTTCGGCGTACAATACCTATACAAAGCGGGCTACGATCCTCAGTGCTTCATAAGCTTTGTTCAACGGACATGGGGTTCCGGCGCAACGGCGACTAATGTCCCTACCACCTTCAGACACTACCCTCCCCTAGATGAACGGCTCGCTGCTCTGCGGAGCGAAATCTCCAAAATCTTGCCCCCGCGAGAAGGAGCAACCGTCTCCACGCCAGAATTTGACGCATTCAAAGACCGCTTGCGCATCCTCAAAACAGATGGACAGAAGTAATCTCCGCAGAACACTACCAACCGCTCCGCTTTGCGCCTAGCGCGGCGAACAGGTTAGAATGGACTCTGCACCGTCCGCGGGCGGCCGAGGGGAACGTCCAGTGGAGATTTCCTCCCGGTTGCATTTGCTCCCGAAACGGCCACAAGAGAGGCTTGCGACGCTTGCTGACAAGCAAGCATCCAACACCAAAGCATGGATGCCGATAGGTTTGTTGAAAATATAATTGCGTTTTTCGTCGGGACGAAGCACGAGCGCGACATCAAGAAGCTGCAGCCGCTCGTCGCGCAGATCAACGCGCTCGAGCCCGAGATGCAGCAGCTCGGCGAGGACGACTTCCGCATAAAAACAGCTGAGTTGAAGATGCAGGTCACGTCGAAGCTCGAAGGCGTGGACATCAAGGATCCCGAATACCGCGCGAAAATGCAGGAAGCGTTCGCGCCCGTTCTCGTGCCCGCGTTCGCGCTGGTCCGCGAAGTGGGGCGCCGGAAGCTGAGCATGCGGCATTTCGACGTGCAGCTCATCGGCGGCATGGTTTTGCACGAAGGAAAAATCGCGGAGATGAAAACCGGCGAAGGAAAAACGCTGGTTGCCACGCTTCCCGCCTATTTGAACGCGCTCGCGGGACGTGGCGTGCACATTGTCACCGTCAACGATTATCTGGCGCGACGCGACGCTGAGTGGATGAGTCCCATTTACAAAACGCTCGGCCTTACCGTGGGCGTCATCGTTCATGATCTCGACGACGTCCAGCGCCGCGCCGCCTATGCCGCCGACATCACCTACGGAACCAACAACGAATTCGGCTTCGATTATCTGCGCGACAACATGAAGTACGACCTCGCCGATTGCGTCCAGCGCGGCCATCATTTCGGCATCGTCGACGAAGTGGACTCCATCTTGATCGACGAGGCGCGTACGCCGCTGATTATTTCCGGCCCCGCCGAGGAATCGACCGACAAGTATTACCGCATCGACAAAATCATTCCGAAGCTCATCAAAGAAATTGATTACACGCTCGACGAAAAGCACAAGACCGCGACGCTGACCGAGGAAGGCGTGGCGAAATGCGAGCGCCTGCTCGATTTGCCCAACATGTACGACCCGCAAAACCTCGAACTGATACACCACGTCTATCAAGGCCTCCGCGCGCACTCGCTTTTCACGCGCGACGTTGATTACGTGGTCAAAGAAGGCGAAGTCGTCATCGTCGACGAATTCACGGGCCGCCAGATGCCGGGCCGCCGCTGGTCCGATGGATTGCACCAGGCCATCGAAGCCAAGGAAGCGGTGAAAATCGAGCGCGAAAATCAGACTCTGGCCACCGTCACTTTCCAGAATTATTTCCGCATGTACAAAAAGCTCTCTGGCATGACGGGCACGGCGGAAACGGAAGCGAAAGAGTTCAATAAAATCTACGGCCTCGACGTGGTGGTGATTCCCACGAACCGCACGCTCATCCGCCTTGAAAATCCCGACGTGGTCTATCGCACGGAACTGGAGAAATTCGAAGCGGTCGTCAACGGCATCGTGCAGGAGGACGGCTCCCACGTGAGCGGCGTGCGGCAATTGCATGAGAGCGGCCAGCCAGTGCTGATCGGCAGCATCTCCATTGAGAAATCGGAAAAAATCGCCGAACTGCTGAAGAAGCACGGCATTCCGCACCAGGTCTTGAACGCCAAGCAGCACGAGCGCGAAGCGAAAATCATCGCGCAAGCGGGGCGCAAGGGCGCCGTCACCGTCTCGACCAACATGGCCGGCCGCGGAACCGACATTCTGCTCGGCGGCAATCCCGAAGCGATGACGCGCGAATATTGCCTCAAGAACAAGCTGGCGATTCCGTACGCGCCGGCGAGCGCCGTCATCGGCAATGGCGACGAGCATCCCGCCGGAACGGAAACGCCGAAGGAAATTCCGCAGGAGGCAGCAGCCGGCGGAAACGGCGTGGGCAACGTCGCGATGGTTCTCTTCCAACAGGAAGGAAAAATCTTTCAGGTACCACTCGAACAATGGAAGCCGCTCTACGACCAGTACGCCGAGCAGTGCAAATCCGAGCACGACGAGGTTGTCGCCATGGGCGGCCTGCACATTCTCGGCACCGAACGTCACGAAGCTCGCCGCATCGACAATCAGTTGCGTGGCCGCGCGGGACGTCAGGGCGATCCCGGCTCATCGCGTTTTTATCTTTCGCTCGAAGACGATTTGCTGCGCATCTTCGGCGGCGAGCGCGTGCAGAAATTCATGTACATGCTCGGGATGAAGGAAGGCATCCCCATCGAGTCACGTTTGATTTCGAAACGTATCGAGAACGCGCAGAAAGCCGTCGAGGCGCAGAACTTCGAGGCACGCAAGCACCTGCTCGAATACGACGACGTGATGAACAAGCAACGCGAGACGATTTATTCCATTCGCCGCGCCGTCCTCGAAGGAAAAGACCAGAAGGACGAAATTCTGGCGCTCACCGAGGAATTGCTCGCCGATCTGGTCGACACGTATTGCCCGCGCGAACAGCATCCCGATCAGTGGAACATCGCGCAACTCTCCGGCGAAGTCCTGAAGCAATTCGGCCTCGACATGAAAGCTGCGGGGATCGATCCGCTGCAGATGGATCACGACACGCTACTCGACGAGCTCATCGCCAAAGCCAGACTGCGCTACGAGGAAAAAGAAAAACTATTCAGTCCGCAAGTGATGCGCTGGCTGGAACGTCACATCATGCTGGATATCGTGGACGCGCAGTGGAAGGACCACCTCCTCACTCTCGATCACTTGAAGGAAGGCATCGGCCTGCGCGGCTACGGCCAGGTGGATCCGCTGGTCGAATTCAAAAAGGAAGGGTTCAAGCTTTTCGAGGAAATGATGGCCCGCATCGATACGGAAACCGTTCGCTTCCTCTTCTTAATGCAACCCGCTCGCCCCGAAGAAGAGGCCAGGCAGATTGAGCGCCGCCAGCGCCGCGCCCAACAGGACTTGCAATTGCAAACCGGCTCGGAAAAAGCGGAAGCCCCTAAGCAAGTCCGCACCGGCGCCAAAATCGGCCGCAACGATCTCTGCCCCTGCGGCTCCGGCAAGAAATACAAAAAATGCTGCGGCCGCAACTCCTGATTTTGGTCTCTTAAACTTGCCGTGCGCCCATCCTGTCCTTCATTGTGAAGTGAACGATAGGGCTTTTCGCGAATCACGCAATTCAGACGCTCAACTCTCGGCTACAAGACGTGTTCCTGCTCACCCTTTTCCTTGCTGCGCGTCTGAACTTCTAGCGGCGGTTTTGCGTAACTTACACAGGCCCAATAAATTTCGCGAGGGGCGAATCCATTATGACGATGAATATGAAAGCGACGAAGAATCTGCGTCTCACGGTCGCGGCATTTGCGCTCGCAATGCTTGCTGCCATGGCTCCAGCGCCGGCGCGCGCGGCCGCCGAAGGCCATTTCGACAAGACTCTTACCGTAAGCGGGCCCGTGGAGATGGACGTCGCCACCGGTTCGGGCAACATCACTGTGCGCACGGGAGATTCCGGCAAAGTGGAAATCCACGCCACGATTCGCGCCAACGATAACTGGTTTTCGGGCGCACGCGACGCCGAATCGCACATTCAATATATTGAGCAGCATCCTCCCATCGAACAGAACGGCAACACCATCACCATTGGCCACGAAAACGACCGCGAGATGATGCGCAACATTTCCATCAGCTACGACATCACCACGCCCGCGCAAACGCGCCTTCATTCCGCCACCGGCTCCGGCAATCAGACGGTCAACGGCGTGGCGGGGCCCGTGGAATCCACGACAGGCTCCGGCGACGTGAAGGTTTCCGGCATCGGCAGCGACACCACGGCCCGCGCAGGCTCCGGTGACATCACACTTTCGAACATCAAGGGCACGGTACATGCCGGAAGCGGCAGCGGCACGATTCACGCGGACGGCGTCACAGGCGCGATGACTGCATCCACCGGCTCGGGCGATATCGTCCTCTCGCAAACCGGCTCCGGCGACGTGGAAGCCTCGAGTGGCTCCGGCACGGTGGAAATCAATGGCGTGAAGGGCGCTGTGCACGTTGGCACCGGCAGCGGAAACATTCGCGCGCAAGGCACTCCGACGGGCAGTTGGCGGCTTCGCACCGGCTCGGGCGATTTGACGGTCGAACTCCCGCAGCAGACTTCGTTTGAGCTCTACGCTCACACCAGCTCCGGCAGCATCGACTCCAAATTCCCCATCACCGTTCAGGGAACAATCAGCCCTCGCGAGCTTCACGGTCACGTCGGCTCCGGAGGCCCGACGGTCGAGCTGCGCACCAGTTCGGGCACGATTCACATCGAATCGCGCTAGCGCAAACTCAATCTTCACCTATAACCCCTGGCGGGACGGCGACTCTCTCTTCTCCGCCCCGCCGTTCTAACTCAATTTCCCGCGGTTTTGACTCTCGACTATCAACTGTTAAGTAACAGCTATCTCTTCGACCCTGTTGCTCTCCAAGCACGCCCGCGAACACGCAACGTCAAAACAGGAGTATGATTCCCCTTCACCTTGTCCCTACCCCTCTCGGGCAAGGAAGGCAAAAACGCGATGGCTCGTCGCTGCAATGTTGACGGCTGCGGAAAAGACATTCTTCCAGCCTTGACGGTCGATGGTGTTTGCCTCGATCATTTCCTCGAAATGGTGATTGAACGCGCGGATCAAGTGCGGGCACGATGCATCGAAGCAGGTCTCGTTGACGAAGAAATCCTCGCCTGGCTTCTCGCCGATGCGCCACATACCGTCCACGCTCTTGCGCAGGGCCAATTCGATCGCGACCCGGCTGACAACGAAAAAGTCCTCGAAATTCTTCTTTGTCTCGCCAATCTGCAGGACTACATCACGCACCATTCTCTCCGCGTAAAATGGGTCCACTAGTCCCGCTGATTTGCTACTCAAATTCGTTCGCTGCCTCGCTTTTCGCCTTGCAGTTTTGATTTTTCGACTTTCGCGTTTCTTTCTCCGCGCCCCTCCCCT
>Ga0134128_10000294_pt1 | contig 70870 bp, 77 predicted proteins | sample KB31754_FD_96462 | JGI IMG/M metagenome (GOLD analysis project Ga0134128, IMG submission 96462) | Terrestrial soil microbial communities with excess Nitrogen fertilizer from Kellogg Biological Station, Michigan, USA - KB3-175-4 | ecosystem: Environmental > Terrestrial > Soil > Unclassified ... | reverse complement strand
TGGTTCCGCGGTTTTGGCGCGGAACCGGTCGAACCTTTCATGACTTTTCCGCATAGGAGATTCCGCATGGCGTCCAAGAAAAGTCCCGGCCGAACTCCGCAGGCCGGCCGAAGCGGGCGGGGCGACCCGCTGATCGCAGGCATCGTGCTCTCTCATCCCGAGAAGCCGCTTTGGCCTCATGCCATGGACGGCAAGCCTGTCACCAAGCTGGATCTGGCCTGCTATCTGGCGGAAGTGGGCTCTTGGATGTTACCGCATATCTCGAAGAGACCCTGTTCGCTGGTGCGCGCCCCCGATGGCATCGCGGGAGAACGCTTCTTTCAGCGCCATGCCATGGCCGGCGGCTCGCGCGCGTTCGCCCAGATCAAAGTGGCGGGCGACCGCCAGCCTTACCTGGCGATCGACACTGTGGAAGGGTTAGCGGCCGCGGCGCAGATCGCGGCGCTGGAATTTCATCCCTGGAATTGCCAGCCCGGCAAGCCGGACACGCCGGGCAGGCTTGTCTTCGATCTCGATCCGGCGCCCGACACGGCGTTCGATGACGTCATCACTGCCGCCCGCGAAATCAAAGAGCGACTGGAAGCGGTTGGCCTCCAGACATTTTGCAAAACCACGGGCGGCAAGGGCCTGCATGTGGTCACGCCGCTGAAAGCGGACCGGCGCATGGATTGGGCGGCGGCCAAGACCTTCGCGCATGCACTGTGCGCGTCTTTGGCTCATGACAGTCCGGAAAAATATCTGGTCAACATGTCCAAGAAAGCGCGGCGAGGGAAAATATTTCTGGATTATCTGCGCAACGACCGCATGTCGACCGCGGTGGCGCCGCTCTCGCCGCGCGCCCGCGAGGGCGCCACCGTCTCTATGCCACTCAATTGGAGTCAGGTGAAGAAGGGATTGGATCCGAAGACCTTTACTATCCGCACTGCGCCCGGTCTGCTGAAGCGCAGCAAACCCTGGAAAGACTGGTGCGACAGTGCGCAATCGCTGGCGCGCGCCATCGGCGCTTTCGCTCGGGAAGACAGCCGCTAGGCAGCGATCCGGCGAAACGACGCGTTACGATTGGCGGCCGAATTTTTCGCGCAAGGCGGTCTTGGCGCGTTCCAGGATGCGTTTGCGCTTCGCGGGCAACGCCTTGCCCGCCCGATTGATATAGAAAGTGAGCATCGACATGGCCGATTGATAGGGGTTGGATTTGCGCCGATGGCTATGCTCGGCGGATCGTTTCAGGGACGCAGCGATTTTTTGTGGATCGTCCCTGGCGAAGATTCTTTTCTTCAGGTCGAGTGCATTCGACTCGCGCGTCACCCGGCCGCTCCACCGCTTGGCGCCGCCGACGGCTTTTTTCCTGTGTTTCGATGGACCCATGGGCGCGACTCAAATGTCGAATGTCCCGGCGCCATTGCCGGGGGTGCTGAATAGTTTTTTGTCACACCGCCCGCTTTATAGGCGGCCCGCCAAAATAAGGATCAGCACAACCAAAAGGACAAGTCCCAAACCGCCGGACGGTCCATATCCCCAACCGGCGCTGTAAGGCCAGAAAGGCGCCGCGCCCAAAATCACAAGTATCAGAATAATCAGCAGAATCAGGCGCAGCATGGAACTGTCCGGCATGAGTGCTGCCTTGAAAAACGCCGCCCCGCCAAATTCGTTCACAGACATGTGATGGCGCGTCGGACCGCCGCCTTGTCACGGCCCGGAGGCCTCGCCAGTCTTTCGGCCAATCGCGGTTCCGGTAGACCGCGAAACAAGCAAAGCAAGGGGCGATCAAAGTGATAAACGGGTCCGATACCGCGTGGCTGATGACGGCAAGCGTGCTGGTGCTGCTGATGACCTTGCCGGCGCTGGCGCTGTTTTACGGCGGTTTGGTGCAAGCGAAGAATATTCTCTCGGTGCTGGTGCAATGCTGCGCGGTGGCCTGCGTCGCGTCGCTGCTTTGGTTCGTCTGCGGCTACAGCCTGGCTTATTCCGGCACGGGCGATTGGCTGGGCGATCTTTCCGCCGCGCTGCTCCAGAATAGCAGCCGCGCCACGCTGCATGCGGGCACGAATATTCCCGAAAGCGTGTTCGTGATGTTCCAGATGACATTTGCGATCATCACGCCCGCGCTCATCATCGGCGCCTATGTCGAGCGCATCCGCTTCGACGCGGTTCTGCTGATCTCTGCGCTATGGCTTCTCGTGGTTTATGTGCCCGTGGCGCATTGGGTCTGGGGTGGCGGCTGGCTGGCCAAGGCCGGCGTGATCGATTTCGCGGGCGGCATCGTCGTTCATGTCACGGCCGGCGTTTCCGCGCTGGTGATCGCTTGGATGCTGAAGCCGCGCATGGATTTCCCCAAGTCGATCCGTCCGCCGCACGCCCCTTGGATGGTGATGGTGGGCGCTTCGCTTTTGTGGGTCGGCTGGTTCGGCTTCAATGCCGGCAGCGCCGTCGCCGCCAATGCCGATGCCGGCATGGCGATGCTGACCACGCATATGTCGGCGGCGACCGCCACCCTGGTGTGGATGGCAATCGAATGGTTCTCCTTCGGCAAGCCTAGCTTGGTGGGCGCTGTCACGGGCACCATCGCGGGTCTTGCCACCATCACGCCGGCAGCCGGCAATGTCGGTCCCGTGGGGGCAATTGTGATCGGGGCCGCCGCCAGCATCGTCTGTTATGGCGCCGTGCATATGGTCAAGCGCGTGATCGTGGTGGACGATGCGCTGGACGTGTTGGGCGTGCATGGTGTGGGCGGGGCGCTGGGGACTCTGACTTTGCCTTTCCTGGCCGGGCTGGGAACCGGGGGCGCGCCCTTGCATCATGCTATGGGCCAGCAATTCCTGGTGCAGGCCGAAGGCGTAGCCGCGGCCGCCACTTGGTCCGCCGTGGCGACGTTCGTCATCGCCAAACTGGTGGGGCTGCTGATCGGCCTAAGGGTCGACCGCGAGCACGAAGTGCAGGGCCTCGACTTCTCATCGCATGGCGAAAGCGGCTACCACACCAGCCGTTAGGGCGGATCGCCGGTTCCCGAAGGACTAAGCCCGCATGTCGTCGCAATAAAAGCCGCTGCCGAAGGGATGGCAGCTCCAATACTCATGCTTCTTCACGAAAGCGTCGCAGCTGCCGCCTCTAATCCGCCACGGGATTAGGTGTGGGGAAGAAAATGGCGGACATCGCGGTTCAGACGGAAGCCTATCACGGGCGCGGCGCGCCGAGGCTGGATCACAAGACCGGCCCGATCGGGGCCATCGTCTTTTTCTGCCTGCTGGCAGCGGGTATCGGTTACGGCATCCACGGTCTCTTGGACGATATCGCAAGTGTGCATGAGCCGCTGGCGCTTGGCGTGTTCGCGCTCTTGGGTCTGGCGCTTCTGATCGCGCTAGGGTTTGAATTCGTCAACGGTTTCCACGACACCGCAAATGCGGTGGCCACTGTGATCTACACCCATTCCATGCAGCCGATGGTGGCCGTGATCTGGTCCGGCTGCTGGAATCTCTTGGGCGTCCTGGTGTCCACCGGCGCCGTTGCCTACAGCGTCATCACGCTTCTGCCCGTCGAACTGATCTTGCAGGTGGGAAGCGGCGCGGGTTACGCCATGATTTTCGCGCTTCTGATCGCGGCGATTGTGTGGAATCTGTCCACTTGGGCGCTGGGCATACCCAACTCGTCTTCGCATGCGCTGATCGGCTCGATCATGGGCGTTGGCCTCGCCAACCAGCTGATGGCCCCGGCCGGTCAAGCCACCTCGGGCGTGGATTGGGGCCAGGCCAGCACGGTTTTCAGCGCCTTGTTCTGGAGTCCGTTGATGGGCTTCGTCTTCGCCGCAGCGCTGCTTCTGATCATGAAGATGGTCGTGCGTTCGCCCACGCTCTATGAAGCGCCGAAAAGCCAGCAGCCACCCCCCTTGTGGATTCGCGGCCTTCTGATCCTCACCTGCACCGGCGTCTCCTTCGCCCATGGCGGCAATGACGGGCAGAAAGGCATGGGCTTGATCATGCTGATCCTGATCGGGGCCGCCCCCACGGCCTATGCGCTCAACCGCACCATGCCCGTGAGCGAGACGCCTTCCTTCATCGCCAGCGCTACCTCTGCCGCCCAAGTTTTCCAGGCGCATGCCGCCGCAGTGGCGATGCCGTCGCCCGACACGGCACGCCGGCTGGTGGGCGACGCGTTGCGTGACAAATCGCTGAACCGGCCGGAAATCTTCGCCGGCTTGACCGTCTTGTCGGGCGACATCGTCGCGCAACTCAAAAATTACGGCGCGATCAGCCATGTGCCGGCCGCGGCAACACCCAATCTGCGCAATGAGATGTATCTGGCGGGCGACGCTGTGCGCCTTCTGCCCAAGCAGGGTGCGAAATTCACCGCTCTCGAAACCACATCGCTGAAAAATTTCAGTGCCAGCCTGGAGAAGGGCACGCGCTTTATTCCCCTTTGGGTGAAGGTGTGCGTCGCCATTGCGCTAGGTCTTGGCACCATGGTGGGTTGGAAGCGCATCGTGGTCACGGTGGGTGAGAAAATCGGCAAAAGCCATCTCACCTATGCGCAGGGTGCTTCGGCCGAACTGGTGGCGGCGGGCACCATCATGGGCGCGCAATATATCGGCTTGCCGGTTTCCACCACGCATATCCTGTCCAGCGGGGTGGCCGGAGCCATGGCGGCCAATGGTTCGGGTCTGCAATGGAGCACCGTGCGTTCCATCGCCCTGGCCTGGGTCATCACCTTGCCGGCGGCGATGGCGCTGGCCGGGCTCCTCTATTTCCTGCTGGCCAATTCATATAATTGGCGGGCGCCACAGGCTAAACCCTGTGGTCGCCTGGTCTGATGGACGGTTCCCTGTAACCCAGCCAGCCTAGGCGCGAACTGGAAAGGGAAATGGCCTATACTCATAGGTAAGGTCAGAGGAGCCCATCATGAAGTTCGCGCTTTTCTTCGCCGCCACCGCATTGGTCGCTTTTTCCGGCACAGCTTCGGGCGAGGATCTGGACCGGCGCATTGGCGCGCCCCAACTCGATCCCGCCAATGCTGCATCCACCGAGACCGTGGTTCTGGCGGGCGGCTGCTTCTGGGGCCAGCAAGCCGTGTTCGAGCATGTGAAAGGCGTGAGCAAAGTGGTCGCCGGCTATTCCGGCGGTGCGAAAGCGACCGCCACCTATCCCCAGGTCACGACCGAGTCCACGGGTCACGCCGAGTCAGTAGAGATTACTTTCGATCCGCGCGTGGTGTCTTTCGGCAAATTGCTGCAGGTCTATTTCTCCGTCGCGCATGACCCGACTGAGTTGAACTATCAAGGGCCGGACGAGGGGTCGAGCTATCGCTCCGAGATTTTCTTCTCAAGCGTGGACCAGGAAAAAACGGCGCGCGCCTATATCGCCCAGCTTCAGGCGGGCCGCGTTTTTTCCGGACCCATCGTCACCAAAGTCGAGAAGCTCAAAGGGTTCTATCCGGCCGAGGCCTACCACCAGGACTATCTGATCCAGCATCCGACTCAGCCCTATATCGTCTATAACGACCTGCCCAAGCTGGAGGCGCTGAAGCGGGTCTGGCCGGAATTTTACCGTCCCGATCCCGTCCGCCTGGCCAGTCGCTAGAGCGCCGCGAGGGCCTTAAAAGCTTGTCATAAAGGGTCCCAAGCCCGGGATTGGCGGCCCCGGTCCTGCCAGAAGCCCCTTTTGCGCCGTTCCATTTGGGGATGCGATCTGCTAACTCGTGCCCCGGTTTTCACGCGGCAGCCGCGAAGGGGCGGTTTTCGCTGGATTTTCTTCCCCAAGGCGAGAGTTTGCATGACAAATCTGACCCAAAAGCTGGTCACCGGCGGCGCTGCCCTGGTTGTGGGGCTGATCGCCGGTTGGGCCGTGCGCGGCGTGGCCAGCTACAATCCCGCTACCCAATCCTCGACGACTTATGATGGCTGGACCGTTCAGTGCCCGCCCGCCAGCCAGAAAGAGGCGCGCTGCCAGATGGTGCAAGGCATCCTCGACAGCCGCAGCCAGCAGCCGCTGGCGCGCGTCGCTGTCGGCAAGGGCGATGACGGCAAGCCCGCCATGGAGGTGATGGTGCCTTCGGGCGTGGCGCTGCAGGTGGGGGTCGGTCTTCAGTTCGACAAGGATCCAATGCGCACCGAGAAGTTTCAGACTTGCACGCCGGATGGCTGCATCGCGCTCATCGCCATCGACGACAAGCTTCAGCAATCCTTGAATGCAGGCAAGGACGGGCGTTTGATGTTTGCGCTCGCCAGCGACGACAGTAAGCCGCTCGCCATCAATCTTTCGCTCAAAGGCTATGACACTGCCAAGCGGGCCTATGAAAGCAGCGAATCCAAGCGCAGTTCCTGGTTCTGGAGAATGTGGTCATGAAGATTTCGTCCCTGATAGGCGGGTTGGCGCTGACCGCGCTGCTCGCGGGCGCCGCTTTCGCGCAGGCCCCCGCACCCGCTGGCGCCGCGCCGAACACACCGCCGCCCCAGCCCCCGGACGTCAAGCAGGTTGGCGATTGGCAGGTTCGCTGCTTCCACAATGCCAGCTCGTCTCCCTGCGACATGCTGGAGCAGGTGGCGAACAAGGATACCCAGCAGCGGATTCTCTCCTTCGCGCTGTCCTATGTGCCCCACCTCAACCAGCATGTGGTGGTGATCGTGGTCCCGATCGGGATCAATATTCCCAAAGGCGTGTTGATCAAGACTGCCAGCTACACGTCCAAGCCGCTTCCTTATCGCTATTGCGATCGCTCCTTCTGCTACGTCCAGGCCCTCACCGACAATGACATAGCCGACCAGCTCGGCCGCGCCGGCGACAAAGCCACGGTGGAAATTTCCGCCACCAATGGGAAGAATTACGACCTTCCGCTCTCGTTGAATGGCTTTACCGCGGCGCATGACTCCATGGCCGAACAGGCGAAGCAGAAGGCGGTCAATTCGCCGCCTGCTGCACCGGCGGCGGCTCCCGCGAAATAAAGGGCGCGCGATTACAAAAAAGCCGCCGGCATCACCGGCGGCTTTTTCTTTTTTGTCGCACGGCCAGATGCAAAACCGCTCGCGTCACTGCGAATATGTGACCGGTGCTCCCGCCGCTCGCACTTTTGCTGGCCGGTGCTCCTATGCCGCCTTGAACTGAAGCGCCACGCCGTTCATGCAATAGCGCAAGCCTGTCGGCTTGGGCCCGTCATCGAAGACATGACCCAGATGGCCGCCGCAACTGTGGCAATGGACTTCGGTGCGGATCATCATATCGCTGGTGTCGGTCTGGGTGAGAACCGCGCCAGCCAACGGTTTCCAGAAGCTGGGCCAACCCGTCTTGCTGTCATATTTGGTGTCGGACGAGAATAGCGGCACGCCGCAGCCGGCACAGGAATAAGTGCCTTTCTTGGTGTTCATATCCAGCGGGCTGGAAAAAGGCATCTCGGTGCCCTGATGGCGCAACACGTCGTAGGCCGCGGGCGAAAGCGCCTTTTTCCATTCCGCGTCGCTCTTGGTCACGGGGAAGGCGGCCAAGGCTGGCGCGCCGCCGAGGCAGGCGCCCGCCGTGCTGGCAAGAAGAAAGCCGATGAAATTTCGTCGTTGCATGTCGTTTCTCCAACTCCCGGAGCGATGTCCGCTGATGTTACTGGACATTGTTCGCGCCGATTTGAAAAAAGTTACGGAACAAGCGATTGGGGCGCCCGTTATCTCCCTGTTCCCAAAGGAGATTGCGGATGGACAAGGATAGGATTGCGGGCTCTGCCAACCAGGCCAAGGGCGCCATGAAGGAGGCCGCCGGCAAGATGGCGGGCGACGCGAAGCTCAAGGCCGAAGGCGCGGCGGACAAGGCCAAAGGGAAAGTCCAGAACGCGGTAGGCGGCGCCAAGGATGCGATCCGCGACGCGTCTGGCCACTAATTCTTAAGCATAGCGGCAAAGCCGCGCGTGCATGGTGCGCCGGGTTTCGCCGTGTCCGGCGCCAGACTGTCTTGACCGGGAGAGCCGCGATATAAGGAATCCGCTCTGGAAGGATTCCACCATGACCGGTTTTTTGCGATGGCTTCGTTCGATCATGGCGGCGGTGCTGAATGGCATCGCCAAATTCGCCTTCCTGGTGATCCTGATCATCGCGGTCTTGTTCGTCATCGGTCTGGCGCGCGGTGACGGCTTGCCATCCAACGCGGTTCTGACGCTGGATTTGCGCCAGCCGATCTCGGATTCGGCCACCTCCGGCCTTTCGCTTTCCGGCGCGCCGCAGACCGTGATGAATCTGGTCTTCGCGCTCGACCATGCCTCACGCGATCCTCGCATCAAAGGCGTGGTGATGCGGCTGGGCATGGGGTCGCTGTCGCTGGCGGAGGCGGAAGAAATCTCTACCGCGCTCAGCCGTTTCCGCTCGCACGGCAAATTCGTCATCGCCCAAGCGACCGGCTTTCTCACGGCGGGTCTGGGAGACTATGTCGCTGCCGTGGCGGCCGATCAGATCTGGGTTCAGCCGCAGAGCGATTTCAAGGTCTCGGGCGGCGGACTGGGCGAGATCTTCTTGAGGAGATTGTTCGACAAGATCGACGCCGTGCCTCAGATGGCCAAGCGCGCCGAATATAAAAGTGCCGCCGACATGTACACCGAAAAAAGCATGACCGATCCCGACAAGGAGCAGCTCACCCAGGTCGCGAATTCCTGGCGCGAGACGGCGGTGGCGGAAGTGGCGGCGGCCCGCCATCTCGATCCGCAGAAAATCCGCGAGGCTTTCGACGCCAGCCCGCAATTTGCGGAAGATGCCAAGGCCAAAGGCCTGGTCGATCGTATCGGCTACGATGACGACGCGTTGGCCGCCGCGCTTGGCCGCGCCGGTCGTGGCGCCAAGCCGGTCAAGATGACCGACTATATCAAGGAACAGACCTTCAGCGCGCCTTATGGCGCCAACCTGGCGGTCATCGAAGCGGCCGGGGAAATCGTCGATGGCACCGCGCGGGGCGATCTCTTCAATACACAGGCCGGGATCGCCAGCGACGATATGTCGGACGCGATCCGCCAGGCGACGCGGGACGCGAACATCAAGGCGATCGTACTGCGCGTGGATTCGCCGGGCGGCTCGGTCACCGCTTCCGATCAGATTCTGAATGCGGTGAAGAAAGCGCAAGCCAAGGGCAAGCCGGTGGTGGTGAGCATGGGCGGGCTGGGTGCATCCGGCGGCTATTACATCTCCGCCAGCGCGGACAAGATCGTGGCGGAGCCCGGCACGCTCACGGGCTCGATCGGTGTCTTGACCGGCAAAGTGTCGATCGCAAAGTCGCTGAACAAGATCGGTGTCGAACTAGACGAGGTCGCGTCCGGCAAGAACACGCTGATGGATTCCATGAGCCAGCCCTACACGCCGGAACAATGGGCGGCGCTCAATCATGAAACCGATGTTATCTATGCTGACTTCCTCCAAAAAGTCGCGGCCGGCCGGAAGCTTCCCTTCGAGCAGGTACAGGCGGCGGCCAAGGGCCGGGTCTGGACGGGGGCGGATGCCAAGACCAAGGGACTGGTCGACGGGCTGGGTGGTTTCTGGGCGGCCGCCAAAATGGCCGCTGATTTGGGCAAAGTTCCGGAGGATCAGATCGCCATCAAAATTTATCCCCGCAAGAAAGGTTTGCTGGAGGGTCTAAGCAATCTCATGGGCCGCAGTGAGGCCAGCCTGGGGGCCCTGGAAAGCGTCCAGGCACTGCTTGGTTTGCCGGGGGTTGCGGGTGTCATTGGGGCGCTCAAGGCTGCCCCCCGAGGTTCTGTGGAACTTCGGGACCCGGCCCTGTCAGGGATCCAGAACCTCCCCTAGCGGCAGGATAATTCCCTTTGTCTGCTGGGGTCTGGACATATAATTTCGCATGGATTCGCGGGTGGCGCCGGTTCACCAAACCTGCGAAATTGTAGCGGCAGCGTTCCAAGCGGGGGCATCGGGGCGCCCGCCAAAGCTTTGGAGACCATCATTCCACAGTCCGCGAAATCGCAAGGAGCGGGGCTTCCGGTCCACGACATGAGTTTTGAGGCAGCCCTCAAAGAACTGGAGACCATCGTCGCGCGTCTGGAGCAAGGGGAGGTCGATCTGGAGGATTCCATTGCCCTCTACGAACGCGGCCAGGCGCTGAAGGGCCATTGCGAAGCCAAGCTCAAATCGGCCGAAAGCCGGCTGGAGAAGATCGTCCAGGGCGTCCAGCGCCCGGCGGTCGGCGAGAGGCTGGACGTGGCATGAGCTTGATTTACCGCCCGATACATCCGAATTGTTCCGGCCAGGCGCGTTGCCCCAAAGGCGCGCCAGTCAATCCCATCTGAGCACGGTCACGCCATGAGCTTACCCACCAAGACACCGCTTCTCGATCAGGTTCACATCCCCGCCGATCTGCGTAAGCTACCCAAGAGCGCGCTGCGCCAGTTCGCCGATGAGTTGCGCACCGATCTGATCGACATCGTTTCGGTCACGGGCGGCCATTTCGGCGCCGGACTTGGCGTGGTCGAGCTGACAGTGGCGCTGCATTATGTATTCAAGACGCCGGAAGACCGGGTGATCTGGGACGTCGGTCATCAGGCCTATCCCCACAAGATCATCACCGGCCGTCGCGCGCGCATGCGCAGTCTGCGGCAAGGCGGCGGTCTTTCCGGTTTCACCAAGCGGGTGGAAAGCGAATATGACCCTTTCGGCGCGGCCCATTCCTCGACTTCGATTTCGGCGGGTTTGGGCATGGCAGCAGCGCGCGATCTCAAGGGCGGCCATAACAATGTGATCGCGGTGATCGGCGACGGCTCGATGAGCGCGGGCATGGCCTATGAAGCCATGAACAATGCCGGCGCCGACAAGAACCGGCTGATCGTGATCTTGAACGACAATGACATGTCGATCGCCCCGCCGGTGGGTGCGATGAGCGCCTATCTGGCGCGGCTGGTGTCGAGCCGGCCCTATACGGGCCTGCGCAACTGGAGCAAGCGTCTGGCCAAGCGGATTCTGCCGCGGATGCTGTTCAACATGGCACGGCGCACCGAGGAATATGCGCGCGGCATGGCGATGGGCGGCACGCTATTCGAGGAAATGGGCTTCTTCTATGTCGGCCCGATCGATGGCCACAATCTCGACCATCTGATCCCTGTCCTTGAGAATGTGCGCGATACCATGACCGGTCCGGCCCTGGTCCATGTCGTGACCAAGAAAGGCCATGGCTATGCCCCGGCCGAGGCCAGCGCGGATAAATGGCATGCCGTGTCGAAATTCACGGTGTTGACGGGCGAACAGAAAAAAACCGTTTCCAAGGCGCCCACCTATCAGAAAGTTTTCGGCGAAAGCCTGATCGCGGAAGCAAAAAAGGATGACCGCATCGTCGCCATCACCGCGGCGATGCCGTCGGGCACCGGCGTCGACCTGTTCCAGGAAGCTTTCCCGGAACGCAGCTTCGATGTCGGCATCGCCGAGCAGCATGCGGTGACCTTTGCCGCCGGTCTTGCCACCGAAGGCATGAAGCCTTTCTGCGCTATCTACTCCACCTTCCTGCAGCGTGCCTATGACCAGGTGGTGCATGACGTGGCGATCCAGTGCCTGCCGGTACGTTTCGCCATGGACCGGGCCGGTCTGGTGGGCGCGGACGGTGCCACCCATGCCGGTTCTTTCGACATCGCCTATCTCGCCACCTTGCCCAATTTCGTGGTGATGGCGGCGGCGGACGAGGCCGAACTCGCCCACATGGTCGCCACCCAGGTCGCCATCAACGACCGGCCCAGCGCCGTGCGCTATCCGCGCGGCGAAGGCACGGGCATCGAGCGTCCCAAGGAGGGTGTGGCGCTTCCCATCGGCAAGGGCCGCATGATCCGCGAGGGCAGCTCCATCGCCATTCTGTCCTTCGGCGCGCGTCTGCAGGAAGTGCTGCTGGCGGCGGAGAAATTGTCGGCCTATGGGCTTTCACCCACCATCGCGGATGCCCGCTTTGCCAAGCCCTTGGATCATGCCCTGATCACCAAGCTGGCCCGCGAGCACGAAGTCCTGATCACCATCGAAGAAGGCGCGGTCGGCGGCTTCGGCGCCCATGTGATGCAGTTCCTGGCCTGGGAAGGCTTGATGGATAAGGGCCTCAAGGTCCGTCCCATGACCTTGCCCGACATCTTCCAGGACCATGACACGCCGGAGAAAATGTACGCCCAAGCAGGACTGGACGCAGACGGCATCGTCAAGGTCGCGCTCTCGGCGCTGGGTCGCAGCAATGAAGTGCCCACTGTGGTGGGCAAGATTGCTTAGGGCTTGCGTGCTGATCTCTTCTTAGTAGAGCAGGGTTACGCCAAAAGCCGCAGCGAGGCGCAGGCCGCGATCCGGCTTGGCCGGGTGCGCGCCGATGGTGTGATCATCGCCAAGCCCGCCCAGCCCATCGCGCCAGGCGTGGCTATCGCTTATGAGCCGCCGCATCCTTTCGTGTCGCGCGGCGGCGTGAAGCTGAAAGCCGCGCTCACTCATTTTTCGCTCTCGCCGCGGGATCGCATCTGCGTTGATCTGGGCGCCTCCACGGGCGGCTTCACCCAGGTCTTGCTGGAGGAGGGTGCGGCCAAAGTCTATGCCGTGGATGTGGGGCGCGGGCAGATGGACAAGATTTTGGTGGATGATCCCCGGGTGACCCGGCGCGAAGGCCTGAATGCGCGCGAGCTTTCCGCCGCCGATGTGCCGGGCGCTATCCATGCTGTCACCGCCGATTTGAGCTTCATCAGCCTGGAACTGGCGCTACCGCCCGCACTGTCCCTGGCGGCGCCCGATGCCTGGCTGGTGTCGCTGATCAAGCCGCAATTCGAGGTGGGCCGCGCCGCCATCGGCAAGGGCGGTGTGGTGCGCGACGAGAAGGCGCGCGCCGCGTCCATCGCCAAGATCGCGGATTTCATCGGTGGGCAGCCCGGTTGGCGGATCTTGGGCAAGATCGAAAGTCCGATCACGGGCAGCGATGGCAATGCCGAATATCTGCTGGCAGCCGTGAAATCATGAATGTCTGCGCGCATTTCGGATCTTGCGGCGGCTGCAGCCTGCAAAATCTGTCCGCCGCCGATTATCGCGTGCGTAAGCGCGAGATTGTCGCCAGCGCTCTCGCCAAAGCTGGCCTCGGCGATATCGCTGTCGAGGATCCATTGCTCGTGCCGGAAAAGTCGCGCCGCCGTGCCGTTTTCAAATTCTGCAAGACGCAAGGCAAGGTCGCGGTCGGTTTTCATGCTGCGAAGAGCCATGCCATCATCGACATGCGCGAATGCTTGGTGCTGACCCCCGCGCTGCTGGGTTTGGCGAGTGTGCTGCGCCAGATGCTTGAACCCCTCCTCGCGGAGGGTGAGAAGGCCGAAATTCATGCCACCGAGACCGACGCGGGGCTTGATCTCGCGTTCCGCTGGCGGCGCAAATTGACGCCGCAAATGACGGCGGAGATCGCGCGCGCTTTTTCCGCTTCCGATATTGCTCGCATCATCTTCAATGGCGAGATGCTCACCGAACGGCGAAAACCTGACGTCTCCTTCGGTGGCGTCGCTGTCACCGCGCCGCCGCACGCTTTCCTGCAGGCGAGCCGCGCAGGCGAAGAAATGTTGCAGGCGCGCGTGCTGGCGTTGACCGATGGCGCAAAAGCGGTCGCCGATCTGTTCGCGGGCCTGGGCACCTTCACTTTGCCCTTGGCACAGCGCGCCAAGGTGCATGCCGTCGAACAGGAGGGGGAGGCGCTTGCCGCGCTGGCGGAAGCGGCGCGTAAAGCCAAGGGCCTTAAACCCGTCACGACCGAAAAGCGCGATCTTTTCAAGGTGCCCTTGACGCCGCTGGAATTGAACCGGTTCGACGCGGTGGTCCTCGACCCGCCGCGCGCCGGGGCGGAAGCGCAGACGCGGGCACTGGCGGCTTCGAAAGTCGGGCGTATCGCCTATGTCTCTTGCGACGCCGGCACGTTTGCGCGCGACGCGGCTGTCCTGGCCGGCGCGGGTTTCCGCGCTGGTCCGGTGCAACCGGTGGATCAGTTTCTCTACTCAAATCATATTGAGTTGGTGGGCGGCTTTAGCCGCTAACCGATTTGCCCGCGATGACGCAGGGCTTGATCCGCCAAGACAAGCGCCAGCATGGCTTCTCCGACGGGCACGGCGCGAATGCCCACGCAGGGATCATGGCGTCCTTTGGTAACGATCTCTGTCTCCGCGCCGTGCCTATCGATGGTGCGCCGCGGTGCCAGGATGGAGGAGGTGGGCTTGACTGCGAAGCGCGCCAAAATGGGCTGGCCGGTTGAGATGCCGCCCAGAATGCCGCCGGCATGGTTGGAAAGAAAGACGGGTTTTCCGTCATTGCCCATACGCATCTCATCAGCATTTTCCTCGCCCGACAGGGCGGCGGTAGCGAAGCCGTCACCGATCTCCACGCCCTTAACCGCGTTGATGCTCATCAGGGCGTTGGCAATCTCATTGTCGAGCTTGGCATAGACGGGCGCGCCTAGGCCTGCCGGAATGCCCTCGGCCACCACTTCGACCACAGCGCCCACCGAGGAGCCGCTCTTGCGCACGCCCTCAAGATATTCCGTCCAGGGATCAACGGCGTGAACGTCAGGGCAGAAGAAGGGATTGTTCGCGGTCTCGTCCCAGTTCCAGTTGCCGCGATCGATCTTCCGAGCTCCCATCTGCACGAGGGCGCCGCGGATGGTGACCTTGCCATAGAGCTTGTCCAGCACCTTGCGGGCGATGGCGCCAGCGGCAACCCGCATCGCGGTCTCGCGCGCCGATTGCCGGCCGCCGCCGCGATAATCACGCAAGCCATATTTGGCGTCATAGGTATAGTCGGCATGACCGGGCCGGTATTTGTCGCGGATGTCGGAATAATCCTTAGACCGCTGGTCCACATTCTCGATCAGAAGACCGATGGGTGTGCCGGTGGTGAGCGGCTCGGTCATCCGTTCGTCCTGGAAGACGCCGGACAGAATTTTCACCGCATCCGGCTCCTGCCGCTGGGTAACGAATTTGGATTGGCCGGGACGGCGGCGATCAAGGTCGCGCTGGATGTCGGCTTCGGTCAGCGCGATGCCGGGCGGGCAGCCATCGAGCACACAGCCGATGGCCGGCCCATGGCTTTCGCCAAAGGTGGTGACGCGGAACAAATGGCCGAAGCTGTTGTGCGACATAGGGACTCTTTGACTGGCCGCGCGGCCTGACGCGAACCGCTTGGCACTTCGCGGGGGCCGACGCTCCGCATAAAGCAAAAGCCGGGCTTAATCCAGCCGCACGACCTCAGCGCCCCGAACACGGAAGATCACGCCTTGCGGCTCGTCCAGCGTGCTCATGCCCTGCCAGGGAAGGCCGAGAAACAGCCCGCGCAGGATGCGGGTCAGCGCCCCATGGCTCACTGCGAAAGTGTCGGCGGAAAGGCTCATGATCCAGTCGGTGGCGCGGGCCGCCACCTCTTCGTAATTTTCGCCATCCGGCACGCGCACATGCCATTTGTCGGCGGCGCGCGCGTCGAACAAAGCAGGGTCTCGCGCGCGCGCCTCCGCGTCGGTCAACTGGTCCCATGCACCCAGATCGATTTCCGCGATGCGCGCGTCGGTGGTGTAGCCATCAGGCGGTAGATCCAGTTCGGCGCACACGATCTCCATGGTGCTGCGCGCCCGCAACAAGGGGCTGGAAACAAAGGCGAGCGGCGGGCGCGGCCCCACCTCACGCTTGAGGATGTCGCCCACGGCGTGGGCCTGGGCGCGGCCCTTGTCCGTCAAAGGTGTGTCCATCCATCCCGAGAAGCGTTTCTCGCGGTTGGCCTCGGTTTCGCCGTGGCGGGCAAAATAGAGCGTGATGCTGTCTTTAAGCCGAAGGCTCATGCTTAGGAACGACAGCGATATCGGGCGCATCTTCCGCTTTCATGCCCACTACATGATAGCCGGCATCGACATGCAGGCATTCGCCGGTCACGGCGCTGCCCAGATCGGAAAGCAGAAACAGGGCGGAATTGCCCACTTCGTTTTGCGTGACAGTACGGCGGAGCGGAGAATTCAGTTCGTTCCATTTCAGGATATAGCGGGAATCCGCTATTCCCGCGAAAGCAAGGGTCTTGATCGGTCCGGCGGAAATCGCGTTGACGCGGATTTTCCTCTTTCCCAGATCCTCAGCCATGTAACGGACGCTGGCCTCGAGCGCCGCTTTGGCCACGCCCATCACGTTGTAGTGCGGTGTCACCTTTTCGCTGCCGTAATAAGTGAGCGTGACGAGGCTGCCGCCATTCGGCATCATCTTCTCGGCCCGCTGCGCCACGGCGGTGAAGGAATAACAGGAGATATCCATCGTCATCCGGAAATTCTCCGGCGTGGTATCGACATAACGCCCTTTGAGTTGCTCCTTGTCGGAGAAGCCGATGGCATGGACGACAAAGTCCAGATCGCTCCAGACCTTGCCCAATTGCGCGAAAGCCGCGTCGATGGAGGCCTGGTCGGATACGTCGCAGTCGATCATCGCGGCCGGGTTCAGCGGTTCGACCAGAGGCAGAACGCGTTTCTTGAACAAATCGCCTTGATAGGAAAATGCCAATTCCGCGCCCGCGCCATGCAACGCCTGCGCGATGCCCCAGGCAATGGAATGCTGGTTGGCGACCCCCATGATCAGGCCTTTTTTGCCTTTCATAAGGCCTTCAAATGGCATGCAAAACTCCCCGCTACTCTGGAATCGATACTAACCATTTGGCCCGGATTCGCCAGCCTTAAAGCGGGTTTTCAGCGCATCCGCGCGCGGGGATCGAAGCTGGATTGCCAGCCTTCGGCGAAGCTCTTGAGCGCCGCGTCGGGACGGTCCGGCAACGCCACAACCAGACGGACATAAAGGTCGCCCGCCGGTTGACCGCCATGGCCGGGAACGCCCTTGCCCTTTAGGCGCAACACCGCACCGGAATTGGAATTGGCGGGGATGGAGAGATTGAGCGTGCCGCTCAAGGTCGGCACCGGCACCTTGGCGCCCAGGACCGCTTCTTTCAGGGTCACGGGCAGGTCCATGCGCAGATCGTTGCCGTCGCGGCTCATGAAGGGATGCGGCGCCACCGTGACCTGGATCAGAACATCGCCATTGGGACCGCCATTGCGACCGGCGCCGCCACGACCTTTGACGCGGATCTGCTGGCCGTCCTTGAGGCCCGCGGGAATCTTCACGTCGATCTGTTCGCCATTGGCGAGTACAATGCGACGGGTGCCGCCCATCACGCTTTCGGCGAAGCTGGCCGTGATGGCGACGGCGAAATCCTCGCCGCGCGCGGCCCGGCTGGCGCGGCCACGGCCCCGCCCGCCCATCAATTCCGAAAAAATATCCTCGGCGGAAAAGCCTTGCGCGCCATCGCCGCGATCGTTCCAGCTGAAATGGAAGTCGCGTTCGCCACCGCCCGAGGGGCCGCCGCCCGGAGCGCCGCCAAAGCCGAACGGATTGCCGCGAAAGCCGCCGGCGCGGGGATCGAAGCCGCGGGGATTGCCGCTTTCGTCGATCTCGCCGGCGTCATATTTGGCGCGCTTGTCCTTGTCGCCCAGAATGTCATAGGCGGCGGAGATTTCCTGGAAACGCTTCTTGGCGGATTCGTCGCCGGCATGCGTATCGGGATGATGCTTTTTGGCGAGATTGCGGAAGGCCTTCTTGATCTCCGCCTCGCTGGCGGTCTTGGCAACACCCAAGGTCTGGTACGGATCGCGCATGCTGTCTCCCGACCGCGGGATTCGCGGGCCGCTGTCAATATAGGGTTCTGAACGCGTCCTGCCAGGGCTTCGGTCTAATGCACCGCCGCAGACAAGGCTGCCGCGCCTGACGGTGCCGCAGCGGTGGTCGGCGCGGGTTGCGCAGCCGGCGCCTGCACCGGCGGCGCCGGGCCCAGCTGGTCCAATCGCTGTTGAGCCTCCTTCATGCCATGGCTGGCGGCGGCGGCGTAAAGGTGGCGCGCCACGGTCATGTTCCGGGGCACCAGCTGTCCGACTTCGTAAAATTGGGCCAGCTCATACTGCGCCAGGGGATGGTTGGCGGCGGCGGCCGCTTCCAATAGAGGCAAGGCCCGTTGCGGGTCCGGCGGCCCCGCCTCGCCCCTGATCAGCATATCGGCCAGGTCGGCTTGGGCTGTGGGCAGGCCCGCTTCCGCGGCTCTCTCATACATCAACTCGGCGCCCTTGGGATCCTTGTCGGTTCCCAGTCCCTGGCGACGCATCATGGCGACATTGCGCATAGCGGCGATGTCTTCGTCGTCGATGCTGGACCAGATTTTATAGGCCTTGGCATAGTCGCCGGCGTCATAAGCCGCCACACCGGTATCGAACGAATTTTTCAGGTTTTCGCCAGTGGTGTTGCTGGCGCAGCCGCTGAGCGCAGCGGCGGCAAGGAGTGTCGCAAGGCGAGACAGTTTGTGCATGGCATCCCTTCCAGACGGAGGCTAGCCTGCCCCGAGCCGGGATGCTACGGCAGAAGGATTATGGGCGACATTGGCGGACCAGTGGATGATGGCGGCATCGCGCCGGGGCGCGATCCTTTCCAATTGTTCACGGAGTGGCTGAAAGAAGCGGAGGCGGGCGAGCCCCACGACCCCAACGCGATGGCGCTGGCGACGGTGGACGGCGCGGGCCGGCCCAATGTCCGCATGGTGCTGCTTAAGGGCGTTGATGCCAACGGCTTTGTCTTCTACACCAATCGGGACAGCGCCAAGGGCAACGAGATTGCCGCCAACGCGGTTGCCGCCGCCAATTTTCATTGGAAGAGTTTGCGCCGCGCGGTCCGTATTCGGGGCCATGTCGGCGAAGTGAGTGCGGCGGAAGCCGATGCCTATTTCGCCACCAGGCCCAAGGACAGCCAGATCGGCGCCTGGGCCTCGGCGCAGTCGCGGCCCATGGAAGGGCGCTGGGCTTTCGAGAAGGAGATCGCCAAATATGCCGCGCGGTTCGCGCTGACCAAAGTGCCTCGGCCCGATTATTGGAGCGGCTATCGTATTCGCCCCTTCGAAATCGAGTTCTGGCGCGACCGTCCGTTCCGCCTGCATGACCGGCTGGTCTACCGCCGCGATGGCGAGGGCGCCTGGCGCACGGAGCGATTGTTCCCGTGAGCGGCGCGGGCGATAACGGCGCCTATATGCGCCGCGCGGCGGCGGCGTCGCTCGGCGTCTCGCTGTTCCTGGTAGCGATCAAGGCCTTCGCTTATTTCACGTCCCATTCCGTGGCGATGCTGGCCAGCCTGGCGGACTCCGCGCTCGACCTTTTCACCTCGGCGCTCAATCTGTTCGCCATCCATGAAGCGTTGACTCCGGCCGACAAGGAACATCGTTTCGGTCACGGCAAGGCCGAGCCGCTAGCCGGGCTGGCGCAAGGCGCCTTCATCACCGCTTCCGCCCTGTTCCTGGTGATCCAGGCAGTGCAGCGGCTGATCAATCCCCAGCCCCTGGAAAATGGCCTGGCGGCCCTGATCGTGATGCTGGTCTCCATCGTGATGGCGATCGGGCTCATTCTCTACGAGCGCCGTGTGATCAGGCGCACCGGTTCGGTGGCGATTTCCGCCGACCAGACGCATTACATGGGCGATCTGGCGACCAATGTCGGCGTCGTCATCGCCATTCTGCTGTCGACGCAGCTGGGCTGGATGGCGGCCGATCCTCTTATCGCGTTGTTGGTGGCCGCTGTGCTGGTGGCGAGCGCCTGGCTGGTGTTCCGGAGCAGTCTGGATCAGTTGATGGATCATGAATTGCCCGATGCCGAGCGGGAGAAGATCAAGGCCATCGTCAAGGCTCACCCCGAAGTGATCAGCCTGCATGATCTGCGCACGCGCAAAGCGGGACTTTATACCTTCATCCAGATTCACATCGAACTCGATCCGGCGATGCCGCTTGTGCGCGCGCATGAGATCAGCGACGAGGTGGAGCGTGAACTTTGTCAGGCCTTCGACCAGGCCGAGGTCATCATTCACCAGGACCCGGCGGGGCTGGAGACGCCAACAGCTCGGTTCGCCACAGGCGGTAATTCTTCAGATCCAGCCCCATGATGCGTGACGCCTGGTTCTGCAGGATGCCATGAAACAGGCGCGCCATCAGGAACCAGACGGGGCTAACCAGAAGCGACATGGCGATCACGGCGATGGCGAGCTTGTGACCGGCTTCGGTTAGGACGCCGACCGCGACGCCGGCGCTGGCGATCACGAAGGAAAATTCTCCGACTGGCGACAGGAAGAGGGAAGCTTCGACGGCGGTTCCGAAACTTTCGCCCGCCAGCATCAGAAGCAGCCAGTTGAGAAAAGTCTTGCCGCCGGTCACCACGATCAGGGCGAAGAGGATCACCCAGGCCTGCGCCACCAGATAATTAAGATCGATCAGAAGGCCGATCGACAGGAAGAAGACGAATAACAAAATGCTCTGCACCGGCTGCGCCATGGTGAGCGCAGCCCGGCGCAACGTGGAATGTCCCACGGCGAGCCCGCCCAAAAACGCGCCCAGCGCCGGCGACAAACCCAGCAGGCCTGAAATGGCGGCGGCGGTGAAGCAGAGGCCCAAAACGCCCAGCGTGCCGATGTCAAAATCCTGAAGCAGATATTCCGACCAGGGAAAGCGGAAACTCTTGACCCGCCCCAGGACGGCGATGAATCCGCCCAGCAGCGCCAGGGCCAAGATGACTTTGCCTGCGACCACCACCACACCGGCCGGCGACAAAGGCCCGCCCAACCCGTTGGTGAGCAGCAGAAGTGGCACCACCGCCAAGTCCTGCGCCACCAGAATGGCAAGCGCCAGCCGCCCGGCAGTGCTGTCCTTTTCGTTGGCGTCTTCCATCATCTTCATCGCCACGGCGGTTGACGAGATGGACAGCATGCCGCCGATCACCGCGCCGCCCATAACTTCGCCATGCACAAAGGCGGTGAACAGGGTCACCGAAGATACGATGATGACGATGGTAAGGGCGGTGACGCCCAGCGCCAACGGTAGGGATTTGCGGAAGGACTGAAGGCGCATCTCCATGCCGATGATGAAGAGCAGCATCAGTACGCCCAAAGCCGCCAGGGTCTCGATCGAATCCGAGGTGTCGATCAGGCCGAGGCCCGAGGGGCCCAGCGCCACACCCACCAGAATGAAACCGGCGGCGGCAGGCAGCCGCAACCGGCTCATGGCGAAGCCCAGCGCCACGGCGGCGGCCAGGACCAGTGCGAGAGCGGTAAGGTTTTGCGTGTGCATCCCCGGCCTCAGGTAGCGAAGCGGTAGGCCATCAAAAAAGTCCTCAAATAGCGAAGCGGTAGGCCATCAAAAAAGTCCTCAAATAGCGAAGCGGTAGGCCATCAAAAAAGTCTTATTGATGCGAAATCATCAGACAAGACTTCTCCCGGATGATAAGCTTAAGTTGCTTTCTGTCCACGACAATCCGGAACGCCCATGAAGGACGAGATTCGTCACGCGGAAGAAGAACGCACGCTGATCCTGACCGGCGCCTCGCGCGGCATCGGTCACGCCACGGTGAAGCGTTTTTCCAGCGCCGGCTGGCGGGTCATCACCTGTTCGCGGCACGCCTTTCCCGAGAATTGTCCCTGGGCGGCTGGGCCGGAAGATCATATCCAGGTGGACCTCGCCGACGCTGCCGATACCGCGCGCGCCAGCGCGGAAATGATCTCGCGGCTAAAGGACGGCAAGCTTCATGCCTTGGTCAACAATGCGGCGATTTCACCCAAAGGCGAGGGCGGCGAAAGATTGGGTGTGCTGGACACCGATCTGGAATCCTGGCGGCACGTGTTTGAAGTCAATCTCTTTTCCACCATCTGGCTAGCGCAGGGCCTGAAGGACGCACTCGCCAAGGCGCATGGCGCCATCGTCAATGTCACCTCTATCGCGGGATCGCGGGTGCATCCTTTCGCAGGCGCGGCTTATGCCACCAGCAAGGCGGCGCTGGCGGCGCTCACCCGCGAGATGGCGGCCGATTTCGGTCCCCTAGGCGTACGCGTCAACGCCATCGCCCCTGGCGAGATCAACACCGCCATCTTGTCGCCGGGAACCGAGAAGCTTGTCGAAGCCATCCCGCTGCGCCGGTTGGGGGAGCCGGCGGAAGTCGCAAAAGCGATATATTATTTGTGTACCGATCAATCCAGCTATGTCACGGGCGCCGAGATCCATATCAATGGCGGGCAACACGTCTGAGGGAGCGTATTCTATTTTGCCTTGCGGGCGTCTTCGAGAATCTCCGCCACTGCATCCTTGCCTTCGCTGCTGTGCAGCCAGGCTTCGGCTTCTTTCATGCTGTTGAATTGCAGCGGCACTTTGTGCGGCTTGTTGCGGTCGGGCACCGGCACCAGCACTTCGTAGGTTCCCGCTAGCCGGACATCTTTGGTCTCAGCGGCATAGGGCGGAGCCAGCTTGGGTCGCTTGTTCTTCATTTTCGGCCTCGCCAAAATTGCTGGGCGCGCTTCTATCAGCTTCTTTTCCGTTTTGCCAAATCGCCGGCTTTCCCCGTCTTATGGGGCTTTTCCGACTTCTTCCAGGGCGCGTCGTGCGCTTCGGGCTTATGTTTCTTGCGCCCGATTCCCAACTGTTCGCGCCATAGCCGGGCAGGGATTTCCTCCACCTGGCCTTCCGCCAGATGGCCGAGCTGGAACGGTCCATAGGATGTGCGGATCAGCCGGGCCACCTTCAGGCCCAGGGATTCCATCACGCGCTTGACCTCGCGGTTCTTGCCTTCCTTCAGCGAGACGGTCGCCCAGGAATACATGCCTTTGCTGCGCTCGATATCGGCGACGATGGGCCCATAGGCGACGCCGGCAATGGTCGTGCCGGTGGCGAGCGCGTCGAGATCGGCCTGGGTCACCTTGCCGAACAGGCGGGCCCGGTATTTGCGCACCCAGCCCGCCGAAGGCACCTCCAGGCGGCGCGCGATCTCGCCGTCATTGGTGAGAAGCAGAAGCCCTTCCGAATTGAAATCCAGCCGTCCCACCGAGACCACACGCCCCAGCGATTTTGGCAGATTGGCGAAGACGGTGGGCCGGCCTTTTTCGTCCTTATGGGTAGTGACCAGACCGGCCGGCTTGTGATAGCGCCACAACCGCGCCGGTTCGGGCTGGCCCAGCGGCTTACCGTCCACCTGGATTAGATTGTTCTGGGTCACATTGCGGGCGGGACTGGTGATGGTCTCGCCGTCGATCTGCACCCGACCTTCCGCGATCATGCGCTCGGCGTCGCGGCGTGAGCAAATGCCCGCGCGGGCAATCGCTTTTGCTATGCGTTCGCCTTCCGGCTTATCCTCTCCCAACGACATCTCCGATCGAACGGTCATGAGTGACGAAGAAGCCATAGCATTGGCGCTTGCCGAAGCGGAAGCCTGTGTGGGGCGTGGCGAGGTGCCCGTTGGGGCGGTGCTGTTGGCGCCGGACGGCGCGCTGCTCGCCAAGGATGGCAACCGCATCCTGGAGCGGAAGGATCCTACCGCCCATGCCGAGATGCTGGTTTTGCGCGCGGGCGCGCAAAAGCTCGGCAATGAGCGGCTGACCGGCACCAGCCTGTTTGTGTCGCTGGAGCCCTGCGTCATGTGCGCCGGGGCGATGGCGCTGGCGCGGGTGGGGCGGCTGGTCTTCGCGGCGGAAGATGCTAAAGGAGGGGCGGTGCTGCACGGGCCCCGTTTCTTCGAACAGCCCACCTGCCATCACCGGCCCTTGATCGGGCGCGCCGGTGACAAGGAAGCCGCAGGCGCCGTGCTGAAGGATTTCTTTCGCGCCAGGCGGGGCTGACATGGCGTTGATCCTCTATGGCAGCAATCTTTCGCCTTTCGTGCGCAAAGTACGCGTGGTCCTGATCGAGAAAGGCATCGATTACACGCTGGATCAGGTCAATCCTTTTCGCCAGCCGCCGGAATTCGCCGCCATTTCGCCCTTGAAACGGATTCCGGTGCTGCGCGACACCGACTTGCCAGAGCCGAACACCTTGCCGGATTCCTCCGTCATCTCCGATTATCTGGAGAACAAATTTCCGGAGCCCGCGCTTTATCCCAAATCGCATTTCGCGCGGGCGCGTGCTCTGTGGTTCGAGGAATATGTCGATAGCGGCGTTTTTCCCGTGATGGGAGCGGGGCTTTTCTTCGAGCGGGTGGTGAAGAAATTCCAGCGCGGCGTGACCGACCAGGCATTGTGCGCGCGCACGATAGAGGAAAGCCTGCCACCTCTTTTCGACTATCTGGAAAGCGAAATTCGCGGCAAGTCATATTTCGTGGACGAGCGCTTCACCATCGCCGACGTTGCGGTCGCCTCCGTGATGGCCAATTACCGTCATTCCGGAGAAGCGCTGAATGCCGCGCGCTGGCCGCACTTCGCCGCTTATGTGGAGAAAATTCTCGCCCGCCCGTCTTTTCAGACCGTGCTGGCGGAAGAACAGAAACTGATCGATATCGCCCGCAGCAGATAGCTTAAAACCAAACAGGGGCGTATCCCGGAAATCCCAGCAGCAGAACTTCGCGCGCCGCGATCAGGCCAATGCCGGCGCCGATCAAGACGTCGCTGAGGAAATGAGCGGTCAGCAGCGCGCGCGTCACCGCCAGCACAGCGGCGATGGCGAACCAGAGCGGCCATGCCCACGGCCAAACACAGGTGAAGATCACCGCCACGCAGCAGATGGTGAGGGCATGGCCGGACGGAAAGGAATTATATTCCAGATTGAAGGACAGCGGCATGAAGCCATAAAGGCCCATCTCCATATCGTCGCGGGGCCGCCGGCGCCCCAGGACCAGCTTGATCGCATGCAGCACGGCGCTGCCCACAGTCAGGCTGGCAATGAAGGCAAGGCTGTAGTTGATGAGCAGTTCCAGATCGGGACCGCGCGCCCCGAAATGGCGCGCCAGCGCCGCACCGATCAATGCCAGCACCGCTGTCGCCAGCCAGTGACCTGCCTTGGCGTAATGGGTGATGCTGTCCAGGAACTTATGCGCCCGTGCGTTGACGTGATCGTAGATGAAATGGGCGGCTTGGCGGTCGATCAGGAGCGCCGCCAGTCCCGACAGAATCAGTACAAATCCGGTGGCGATCAGCATGGCGTCTGGTTGCTACGGCCAAGTGGGCAAGTCAAGCCGAGACGCGTTTCAATGCGCGCCAGCCAATATCGCTGCGATGGAAGCTGCCGGTCCAATGGATGCGGGAGGCCGCTTCGTAGGCCCGCGCCCGCGCCTCCGCCACGTCTTTGCCCAGCGCGGTGACGTTCAAGACACGGCCGCCCACGGCCATTATTTTGCCATCGCGCAATTCCGTCCCCGCGTGAAACAGGGTGACGCCGGGCAGCGAAGCTGCTGCGTCCAGCCCGAAAATCTCATGTCCCTTTTCGTACGCGCCCGGATAGCCTTTCGACGCCATCACCACCGTCAGCGCGGCTTCGTCGCGCCAGCGCAGATCGAAATCCGATAATACGCTATCGCGCGCCGCCAAAAGGCCTGTCAGAAGATCGCTTTTGAGGCGCGGGATCAGAACCTGCGCTTCGGGATCGCCGAAGCGGCAATTATATTCGACCAGCTTGGGTCCGTTTTTGGTGATCATGAGCCCCAGATAGATCACGCCGACATAATTCAGGCCTCTGCGGGCGAAGGCTTCCACCGTGGGACGAATGAAAACATCCATCGCTTGCGTTTCCAAAGCCGGCGTCAACACCGGGGCGGGGCTGTAGGCGCCCATGCCGCCCGTGTTCGGTCCGGTGTCGCCATCGCCGACGCGCTTATGATCTTGCGCGCCCGCCAGCGGGATCACCGCTTTGCCGTCGCTCAACGCAAAGAAGCTGGCTTCTTCGCCCTCCATGAATTCTTCCACGACAATCTCATGCCCGCTATTACCGAAACCGCCTTCGAACATGAAATCGATGGCGTGGTCTCTTTCAGGCCTGGAGGTTGCGATGATCACGCCTTTGCCGGCCGCCAAGCCGTCGGCTTTGATCACCACGGGAAAGCCCAGACTGTCGGCGAAGCTTTTGGCGGCCGCCGGGTCTTTGAACCGGCGATAGGCGGCGGTGGGAATGCCGATTTCAGCGCAGAGATCCTTGACGAAACCTTTGGAACCTTCCAGCACCGCAGCTGCCTTGGATGGTCCCAAGGCGCGAATGCCGGCGACTTCAAATGCGTCCCACAGACCCGCCACCAGCTGGGCATCGGCCGCGATGACGGCGAAGTCGATGCGCTTGGATTTGGCAAATTCCACCAGGGCGGGAAAATCTGTCGCGGGAATGGCCACGCGCTCCGCCACCTCCGCGATGCCGGCATTGCCGGGCGCGCAATAAAGCTTGGTCAAGAGCGGGCTGGCCGACAAAGCCCAGGCCAGGGCATGTTCCCGGCCGCCCGATCCCACCAGCAGAATGTTCAATTTGGCCTCGCCCAATTTTGCCGCGAAGTCTGTATCATCTGCCTCCCATGAGTGAAACCGCCGAATCGCCCGCCGGAAACCTTGCCAATCTTCCGGAGTATTCCGTCAGCGAATTGTCCGCCGCCCTGAAACGGGCCGTGGAGGAGAAATTCCCCTTTGTCCGGGTTCGGGGCGAGGTGTCCGGTCTCAAGCAGGCGACTTCCGGCCATATTTACTTCGACCTCAAGGACGACAAGTCGGTCTTGAACGCCATTGTCTGGAAGCCCACTGCGCGGCTGCTCAAGGTGCGGCCCGAGCCGGGGCTGGAAGTGATCTGTATGGGTCGGGTGACAACCTATCCGGGCTCCTCCCGCTATCAGTTGATTGTCGAACAGATGGAACTGGCAGGGCTTGGCGCCCTGATGGCCATGCTGGAGGAGCGCAAGAAGCGCCTTGCCGCCGAAGGCCTGTTCGATGCGGCGCGCAAGCGGACGCTGCCTTTCCTGCCCGAAGTGATCGGCGTGATCACGTCGCCCACCGGCGCGGTGATCCGCGACATCATGCATCGGTTGAACGCTCGCTTTCCCCGCCGCGTGCTGTTGTGGCCGGTGGCGGTCCAAGGCGAGCGGGCGGGGGTGGAAATCGCCGCCGCCATCGCGGGCTTTAACGCGATGCCGGAGGCCTTTCCCCGGCCCGATCTTCTGATCGTGGCGCGGGGTGGCGGCTCCATCGAAGATCTGATGGCCTTCAATGACGAAGCAGTGGTTCGCGCCGCCGCCGCCAGCAAGATCCCCCTGATCTCGGCGGTCGGGCACGAAACCGACACCACCTTGATAGACTTCGCCAGTGACATGCGTGCGCCTACGCCCACCGCTGCCGCCGAACTGGCGGTCCCTGTGCTGGCTGACCTCCAAGCGCAGCTGGCCGATTTGGGACGCCGCAGCCGCAATTGTTTCGACAAAGGCCTGGTCGAGCGCGAACGCCATCTCGCGCAACTGGCGAGGGTATTGCCCCGGCCTGAGCAATTGTTCGCCCCATCGCGTCAAAGGCTGGACCAGGCGGGCGAGAGGTTGAGTCTTGGTCTTTCGCGAAACCTGCAAATCCACCGCGCCAAATTCGTCCGGGCGGAGGCGCTGTTGCGCGACCGGCCCATCCGGGAGCGGATCGCGCGCGCCCGGGACAAGCTCGCGACCCTGGAAGCGCGCGCCAAACGCTGCGAAGAGGTGCATCTGAGCCGCGACCTGAGCCAGCTGGAGGCGCTGTCGCGCATGCTGGAAAGCGTGTCTTATCGCGGCGTGCTGGAACGCGGTTTCGCCCTGGTGCGGGATGCGGATGGCAACGTCCGCCGCCGGGCCGCCGACATCAAGGCCGGGGAGGCGCTGCGGTTGGCGTTCGCGGATGGGGAAAAGGCTGCGCGCGCCGAGGGGGCTCACCCCGCCGCACCGCGCGGCAAAAAATCCGGCACCGATCAAGGAAGTTTGTTCTAGAATGGCGCCATGAACCGGATGGATCGGGAAAAAGGCGAAGCGCGGCTGCGCTTCCTGGACGGCGATTTCGAGGTGCTGCAGCCTGGCGCCTATGTCGTTTGCGCCGTCACGGGCACGCATATCCCGCTGGACGCGCTGCGCTATTGGAGCGTGGATTTGCAGGAGGCTTATGCCAGCCCGGCCATCGCCACCAAGCGCATGCAGGAAAAAGGCCTGGTTCCTTGATTCACCGCCGCGCCTTTGTCGGGTCGGGCCTGCTGTTTGCGGCCCTGCCGGCCTGGGCGGCGGCGGGCCGGCTGGTGATCAAAGGCGCGCTGGAGCAGGGCAGTCTGGCGCTCGGTTATGCCGAGAAGGGCGCGCGTGTCACCATCGATGGCGAGAAAGTCCGGCTCTCGCCCGACGGCGTCTTCGCTTTCGGCTTTGCCTTCGACCAGACCAAGCCCAGCGTCATTGTGGTAACCTGGCCCGGCGGGACCACCGAAACGCAGTCCTACACGCCCACGGTCCGTCAATATGAAATCCAGCATGTCAACGGCTTGCCGCAGAACACCGTGACGCCGCCGCCCGAAGTGCTGGAGCGCATCAAGAAGGAAGCCGCCGAAATCTATCAGGCGCGCCAGCGCGACACTGACGGGGCCGATTTTTTGGGCGGCTTCGACTGGCCGGCGCCGGGGATCGAAAGCGGTGTTTTCGGTAGCCAGCGTATCGACAATGGCATACCCATGGCGCCGCATTTCGGCGTCGACATGGCCGCGCCCACCGGCACGCCGATCCGTGCGCCCGCCGACGGAAGGGTCTCCATGTCCGCCGATCATTATCTCAATGGCGGTTTCACTTTGATCGATCACGGCCAGGGAGTTTCTACGTCCTACCTGCATCAGTCCAAGCGATTGGTAAAAGAGGGCGATAAGGTAAAGCGCGGCCAGTTGATCGGCCATATCGGCCAGACAGGGCGAGCGACCGGTCCGCATCTGCATTGGGCGATGAACTGGTTCGAAGTGAAGCTTGATCCTTCGCGGTCGACGCGTAAGCCAAAACCAGATTCGCTTTAGATGCCCCCATCGGCCTCCGCAGCTTTGCTTTTGCACGCGGGCTCACGCCCGCGCGCTGCAAGCGCTGCCTGTGCGTGCCTAGGCTCTCTTACCCGTTGTGATGTCGCGAGCGGTCGGCCAGCGGCGATGAATCCACAGCCATTGGCCCGGATCGGTACGCACGATTTCTTCCAGCTTGCGGTTGATCGCCAGCGTCAAAGCATAAATGTCGGCTTCTTCGTTGCCGGTGGGCGTGAACTCCAGCGGCGGATAGACGGTGACGCCGAAGCGCGCTCCCCCCAACCGCGTGTTGGCGGCCAGTACCACCGGCATCTTCAGTTTCAGCGCCAGGGCGGCTGGCGCGGGCGTGGTCATGGCGTCGCGGCCCAAAAAAGGAACCGCGATACCTTCATTGGTCTTCTGGTCCGCCAGAAGCAGGATCGCCTTGCCGCCGCGCAAAAGCATGAAGATGCGCTTGACGCCATGATGCTTACTGATCTGCTCGGCGTAACCCTTCATCGCCCGCGCCCGCGCGATATAGCGATCCACGTAAGGGTTGTTCGGTGGGCGGTAAACGATGGCGCCTTCCAGACCAAGTTCGGCACCGGTGATTGGCATGACTTCCCAATTGGCGAAATGGCCGGACAGAATTAGAACACCCTGGCCACGCAGTGCGGTGAGATTCTCACCGTCTTTCACTGCGATCCGGGGGTCTGGGCCGCGGAAGTCGAATTTGTCGAGATGCGCATACTCGGCCACGGTGCGGCCCAGATTGTCCCACATCACGCGGATAATGGCGTTACGCTCGGCTTCGGATTTCTCCGGGAAGGCCATGGCGAGATTGTCGTGGGCGCGGCGTGTCGCACCGGTTAGAGAAAAAATATTGCGGCCGATAAAGCCGCCCACCGCCGAAGCGGCATCCAGGCCGATCGCGCGGAAGAAGCCCATGAAGGCCAGGAAAATCGCCGCTTCGGCGCCATAACGCAATTTCTGAAGGAAGGTGAGGGCCGGCGCCGCCATGGTTTCATGGCGCTAACCTGCGCCGTCCAACCTGTCAAGCAAGCCGCGCCAGAAGCCTGTCTAGCGCCGCGTTGTCGTCGAATCGGGCCTGAACGGAAAGCACGGCAATGTCCCCGCGTTCGCTCTTGGAGAGACGCACAAAGTCCTTTGCCGTTGTGATCGGCAGGGCATCGCCCGCCCGCGCCTTCAGACTTGCGATTTCTTCCGATGTGAAGGGATGGTGATCTGCGAAAAATTGCGTTCCCGTCACAATGGCGCCGGCATGTTTTAACGACGCCACGAATTTCTCGGGCCGCCCGATCCCGGCAAAGGCGAAGACGCGGCGGCCCTTGAGATCGGCGTCGATCGTGGCAAGTCGCGCCCGCAAGCGAGAGCCGTCATAGTCCATCAGATCCGGATCGCCGCCATTCATGATTACTACTAAGTCGGCGCGGGCCAGTCCCTGGCGCACGGGTTCGCGCAACGGCCCTGCCGGGATCATGCGGCCATTGCCGAAACCAGTTTCGCCATCCACCACCACCAGCGAAAGGTCCTTGGCGAGGGAGAAATTCTGGTGCCCGTCATCCATCACAATGATTTCGGCGCCGCTTTTCTCCGCAAGCGTCGCGCCCGCCGCCCGGTCACGCGCCACGACGGTGGGCGCCGTCTGAGCCAGGAGCAGCGCTTCGTCGCCCACGTCGGCAGCCTTGTGGCCTGCCTGCACTTGAAGCGGCCCTGCCAGGCTTCCGCCATAGCCGCGCGTGAGGAAGAAAACGCGGCGCCCTTTGGCCTTGAGGTGCGCGCCAATCGCGATGGCAACCGGCGTCTTGCCGCTGCCCCCCGCGGTCAGATTGCCGACGCACAACACGCGCGCCTTGGCGCGATAGGGCCGGGCGTGCTGCGCTTTCCAAGCGACGCTGGCGCCATAAAGCGCGCCCAGCGGGGCCAGTAAGGCGCTGGCAAATCCTCGCCGCTGCCAGAATTCAGGGGCGCGCATGGGAGGCGCTCAGGCTTTTTACGGCCGCGATGATTTTCTCGACCGCGCCGGCCAGGCGCGCGGCGCCTTTGGCGGCCGCCTCGCCGGCGGCGCGCGCCAGATCGGGATCCAGCAGCAGGCGTTCGGCTTCGCGGGCGATATCATGCGAGGAGTGAACATCGCCAAACCCTTGCGCGCCCATGACAGCCTCGAAGGCGCGCGCGGAGTTGGCCCGCGAAGGGCCGGCCAGCACCGCGCAATTGAGCGCCGCCGGCTCCAGCGGATTGTGGCCATGCATCGGCACCAAGGTTCCGCCCAGAAAACAAAAGCGTGAGAGCCGGTAGAACAGTCCCAGCTCGTTCATCGTATCGGCGACATAGATCGCGGTGCCGGTGGTGACGGGCTCATCCAGCGAACGGCGCGCCACTTTGCGGTTGCCGCATAGCATGGCGATGTCGCCGCCCCGTTCCACATGGCGCGGCACGATGATGGTTAGAAGTTCCGGAAAGCGGGCCCGCAACGCATCATGGGCGGGCAGCACGGTTTCGTCCTCGCCGGGATGGGTTTGCGCCGCCAGCAACAAGGGTCGCGCGCCAATCGCCTCTTGCAGCGCACGCAACGCGGCCTCGTCGCAAGAGAGCGGCGGCGCATCGGCCTTCAGGCTTCCCGCCACCGTGACCGCGCGGGCGCCCAGTGAGCGAAAGCGGGCGGCGAAATCCTCATCTTGCGCCAGAATGACATCGAATGCGCCGAGCAAAGCCTCCGCCATTCGGGGCGCGCGCTTCCAGCCCGTTGCAGACCGTTCCGAGATCCGCGCATTGATCAAGGCTAGCCGTATGCCGCGCCGCCGCGCCTCCAGGAGAAGGTTGGGCCAGAGGTCGGATTCCACAAAGAGGCCCATTTGCGGCCGCCAATGATCCAGGAAGCGCGCCGCGGCCCCGGGCGTGTCCAGCGGCACATATTGATGGATCGCGCCTTTGGGCAACCGCGCCTGCATCATGCCCGCGCTGGTGACGGTTCCACTGGTCACCAAGACAGACGAGCCCTCCGCCACCAATCTTTCGATCAAGGGGAGGGCGGCGAGGCTTTCACCCACGCTGGCGCCATGGATCCAGATTAATTCGCCTTCCGGACGCGCGACGCCGGCATGGCCCAGCCGTTCGGCCATGCGCGCAGGATCTTCCTTGCCGCGCGCCGCCCGCTGGCGCAGCAGCACGGGCGCGAAAGGCGTCGCCGCCATGCCCAGCCAACGCCAGGCGTTGAGGCCCAGAGGCAAACGCGTAGTCACGCGGGGCCGTCCACATCGTCGAGATTGTGGCGATAGAGCTGGGCATAAAGGCCGCCTTGCGCCAGGAGCGCATCGTGCCTGCCCGCTTGCACCACGCGGCCCTTGTCCAGCACAAAGATGTGGTCGGCGTCGCGCACGGTGGAAAGACGATGGGCGATGACGATGGTGGTACGTCCAGCCGTCAGACGCGCCAGCGCGTCCTGAACCTGGCGCTCGCTTTCCGCATCCAGCGCCGAGGTGGCTTCGTCCAACAGAAGGATCGGCGCATTGCGCAGCATGGCGCGCGCGATGGCGATGCGCTGGCGCTGACCGCCGGAGAGTTTGAGGCCGCCTTCGCCCACCCGGGTCTGATAGCCCTGCGGCATTTCGCTGATGAAGTCGTGCGCGGCCGCATCCCGCGCCGCCTGTTCGATCTCCGCCACGGTCGCGCCGGGGCGGCCCAGCGCGATATTGTCGGCGATGCTTTCGTCAAACAACATTGCTTCTTGCGTCACCACGCCGATGGCGGCGCGCAGCGACTTGAGCGTCACGCCATGGATGTCCGCACCATCGATCGCGATCAGGCCGCTGCCGCGTTCATAGAAGCGCAGCAGAAGATTGAATATTGTCGTCTTGCCCGCGCCCGAAGGTCCGACCAGCGCCACTTTGCTGCCGGCCGGAATGGAAAAGGTCACATCATCCAGGGTGGCGGCGTCACCCTCATAGCCGAAGCGGACATGATCGAACGCGATGGCGCCGCCATTGCGCGGCACCGAAAGGGTGGTGGCGCCCGAGGCATCCACGATGCCGGGGCGCGCATCGATGGCGGCGAACATGCGGTTTGCGGCGGCAATTCCGGCCGAGGCGGTGGGCCACAGCTGGCTCAGATTGCGCACCGGCTGCTGCGCCAAGAGTAACGCCGTGATGAAGCCGATAAAGGTCGGAAGCGTGAGATCCCCATGCAAGCTCTGATAGCCCGCAAAAAGAAGCACGAAGGCAATCACCAGGCCGGCAAAAATGTCGGTCACGGGCGCGGCGGCGGCGCGCAGGCGAACTGCTTTCAGCAATGTTTTCAGCCGCGCCGTCAGCCGTGCATTCACGCGCTCCACGCTATGTGCTTCCAGGCCGTAAGCCTTGATGATGCGCCGCCCGTCCATCGCTTCCGCCAGCGCAATGGACAGATCGCCGGTTTCCGTCATGCCGCGGGTTGCGGCGCGGCGCATCGAGCCGCCCAGCCGCTCCATCGCCCAGGCCACTGCCGGCAGCGCCAGCAGCGAAAGCAGGCCCAGTGCCCAATCGCTGGCGATCACGATGCCGATATAAACCACCAGCTGCACCAGTTCGAGGAAGATGGCGGCGACACCTTGGGTCAGCGCATCGCGCATCAAGGTGGCGTCATACAGGAAATTAGAAACGAACTGGCCCGAATGCACCGCATTGAGATCAGCGAGATCGCGGCGGATTAGCCGCCCGAACATGTCTCGCTGCGCCTGGGCCACCGCCCTCTCGCCCAAAGAGTCGATCAACATGCGGCCAAAGAACAGGCCGCCGGCCCGCAGAACCATGATGCCGAACGCCATTAAGGAGAGCGGCACCAACAGCTCCGCCTTGTGGCGCACGAAGATCTGATCCGTCACGCTACGGACCAGCCAGGGAATTCCGCCGCCCATGGCCGAGGCGAACAGCATGCAAAGGACGGCCAGCGCCAAAAGGCCCCATTGCCCGCCGACATAATCGCGCAGCAGGCGTCGGACGATGGCGCTGGTGGAGAGCTGTTTGGGGGCGGCGAGGCTCATCCATGCCCCTTTAGCACGGGTTCCCTTGCTCCTGCGAGGGGCCGGAAGACGTTATTCGCCAAAGGCTTAGCGCCGAAATCACTGGATATCGTCGGCGTCCGGCTCCATCAGCCGGTGAATATGAACCACGAAATAGCGCATCTGGGCATTGTCCACGGAGCCTTGCGCTTTCGCCGCCCAGGCGCGGCGGGCTTCGGCGAAATTGGGGTACATGCCCACCATGTCGAGCTTGGACAGGTCTTTGAATTCGAGGCTGTCGGTCGAGGTCAGCTCGCCCCCGAAAACCAAATGCAGCAATTGTTTGGGGGTAGAAGTGGTCATGGCCCGTCTCGCTGGAATCGCTCTGTTCCTTAAGCGGTATCGGGCTGCGTTTTAAGCGAATTCTTTGCCGCAAGTTCCGCCAGCAAAGGTTGAACCAGCCCCCAACTTGCCGCGATGGTCGCTCCCTGGACGGCGGCCGGACGGTTATAGGTCAATGGCCGGTCATCCGTGCCCACCAGCTTTCCGCCCGCCTCCGTCAGAATGACGTCGGCCGCCGCCAAGTCCCAGTCGCGCTTGCTGGTCAGGCTGACCATGGCGTCGAAACGCCCCGCCGCCACCAGCGCCACACGATAGGCGATGGAGCTGAAATTTTCGATTTGCATGGGCGGCCAGCCGGCAAAGGCCTGTTGGTTGCCCAACATACGGCAACCTTCGATCTTGCTGCGCGTGTTGGCCCGGATGGGCGCTCCGTTCAAATGCGCGCCGCCATTCTTGGCAGCAACAAAGCATTCGTCTTTCGCGGGATTGAAGACTGCGCCGCAAAGCGGCCGGCCTGCCTCGATCACCGCGGCGCAGATGGTGAAATGCGGTCGGCCCTTCATGAAGGCCACCGTGCCGTCGATGGGATCGACCACGAAGATTCGGGCCGCGCCGAGCCGGGCGGGGTCGTCTAGGCTTTCCTCCGACAGCCAGCCATAATCGGGGCGGGCGCGGCGCAATTCTTCCTTCAAGAAATTGTCGATGGCGAGATCGGCCTCGGTCACCGGACTGCCGCCCGGCTTGCTCCAGCGCCGGTACTGGCCTGAGAAAAATTGCAGCGCGATCTTTCCCGCCGCGCGGACGGCGTCCGTCAGAAGCTCCAGATCTCTTTCACGATCCGGCAATGGTCATGCCCTCGATGCGGCATGTGGGCGCGTTGGTGCCGTATCGGAATTCCAAGTCATTGGCTTGCGTCAGTTGCCGGAACATGTCCTTCAGATTGCCCGCGATGGTGACCTCGGAAACGGGATAGAGGATCTCGCCATTCTCGATCCAGAAGCCGGCGGCGCCGCGGCTGTAATCGCCGGTCACACCATTGACGCCCATGCCCATCAATTCGGTGACATAGAAGCCCTGTTTGATGTCGGCGATGAGCGCGTGCGGCGAAAGCGCACCCGCTTCCATATAGAGGTTAGTGGCCGACGGCATGGGCGGGCCGCCGGTGCCGCGTGCGGCGTGGCCGGTGCTGGCGAGGCCAAGCTGCCGGGCGCTGGCGCAGTCCAGCAACCAGCTTGTCAATCTGCCGTGGTCGATCAGCGCCCGCCTGGCATTGGCCACGCCTTCGCCGTCAAACGGCTTGGAGCGCAGGCCGCGAATGCGATGAGGATCGTCCATGATCGTCACATGGGGCGCGAAGATGTCCGTCCCCATGCGATCCTTTAGAAAGCTGGTGCCGCGCGCCACGCTGGCGCCCGATATGGCGCTGGCGAAATGGCCCAGAAGGCCGCCCGCTTCGCGCGGATCGAACACCACCGGCACAGTCTGCGACTTCACCTTGCGCGGGTTAAGCCGCCGCACCGCTTTTTCGCCCGCGCTTTTGCCGATCGCCTCCGCGCTGCGAAGATCGCTGGCGTGCCGGGCGCTGGCCTGGTCATAGTCGCGTTCCATGCCGGTGCCTTCGCCAGCCAGGACCGCGACACCGATGCTGTGGCTGGTCCCGGCATAGCGGCCGAAAAATCCCGTACTGGTGGCAAGCGCGATGGCGGACCGCGAGTAGCTGGCGCCGCCGCCTTCGGAATTGGTGACGCCTGCAACCGCAAGGCCGGCTTGTTCGGCGTCGCGCGCGCCGGCGACCAGCGCCTCCGCCGAGGGTTCGGCGGCGTCCTCCAGATCCAGCGCGGGGATCACGCGCGCCAGGATCTCCTTGGGCGCAAGCCCGGCGAATTTGTCCTCGGGCGCCAGCCGCGCCATGGCGAGCGCGCGGCCCGCCAGCGCCTTAACGGCATCATCGGAAAAGTCGCTAGAGGACACGAAGGCGACACGTTTGCCGATAAAAACGCGCAAACCCAGATCGGCGCTTTCGCTGCGCTCCACATCCTCCAGATGTCCCAGGCGATAGGATACGCTGGAGGAAACATTCTCAAGCAGAAGCGCATCGGCGGCATCGGCGCCTTCGCGGCGGGCGCTGGCGAGCAGGGTTTCGAGGATATTCTGGGGATCGCGGGGCGTGGGCATAGAGCGGTTCCAGGAAAAGTGTGCAGCGGTTGCCGCGACGCTGACGCTAGGCAACTCCGTCCGGAACCGCGACAAACAAGACATCCCGATGCCGCAAACAAAGCAGCCCGTCAAGCCACGCCCGAAACCGTCAATATTTGTAGCCGAGAAGGGCGGATTCGCCGCTCACCGCGTCGGTGATGTAGAGGCGCTTTTCCTTGGTGGCGAAATAGACGTGCAGATGGCGCAGCACGTCCATGCCCAGGATCAGGTCCGGAACGGTCACCGAGCCATCAGCCCCGGAATTGAAAATCGACAATTCGCGCAACCGGTCGCGGGCGGTCGTTTGGTCGGACATCAGATAGATGCGTAGATTTTTCACGTCCACGCCCTCGAAGGCGACATCGTCGAAACGATGGCCATAGGCGGTGACCGTTCGGTCGCCGCTGGTTTCCGTCAAGGGCTTCATATCGGGCGAGTCCCGGTTAAGGCCGAACAATTGGTTCGCCACTCTCATGTTCATGACCGAATATTGCGCTCCGGTATCCATTACGGCGGTCACGGCATGACCGTCCACCGTGACCGGAAAGGTGATGATGTTATGCGCGACCGTCACCGGCACGATGGCGATATTGTCAGCTGGCCAATAAACCACGCGGCCGTTGCAATGTTCGGTGGAAAAAGCGGTGAGGCGCCGGGCGCCGAAATCCATGTCCAGATCGGCATCCACGAAGAGATCGGTGGATAGCAGGCCATCATAAGGGAGCGACTTGCCCAGATCCGGATTGGGCGCCACGCCCAAAAGCACGCTTCTATGCTCGCGTGCTCCCACCATCAGGCGGCGAACCATGGTGTTGGTGCTGGAACTATGCCCGGCCAAATCGACCAGCCGTCGCTCTTCGTTCGTTCGTTCCGGCAGATCCAGCGCCCGCAGCGTCGATTTCGAGATCTGACTGACCCTGCCTCCGGTATCAAGCAGAAATCGCCGATTGCTGCTGTCGATGGTGACCGGCACCACCATGATGGTGCGATCCTCGCTGCTTTGCATCGGAACGGAGGAAAGTATGCGTAAGGCGGGCACGCAGTCCGCCGCTTGCGCGGGAACAGCAACAACCGCCAGCCATGCGGCTGCCGCCCAACCCACGAAATGCTTGACCATGCTGCTCACGAGACGATCATAACCCGGTGGCAGATCGACGCAAAGCCGGGACGGTGTAAAGCCAAGGAATTACTTTGCCGGTTCCGCAGGCGATTTGAACAGCACGGATGCGCCGGTGCCGGCTGGCGAGATGTAAAGCTTCTTTTCCCTGTAGGCCATGTAAAGGTGCAGATGCTGGAGTACGTCCATTCCGACAATCACTTGCCGGATGCGGCTGTTGTAAGGATCTGACGTCGTTCCACGAAAAGAGCTTTTGAGTTCACTGGCACCCATGCGATCCGCAATGATGCTGATATGGGGGCTGGTGACGGTGATGCCTTCGAACGACAATGTGCTGAACTGGTGGCTATATTCCTTCAAGAGCGGATTTGTTTTTGACGTGTCGACAAGCGGCGCATCTTCGCTACCGGGCTTGATGCCGAAGGTGCCGATTGCCACTTCCACATTCATGGCCGAATTGCCCGCGCCGGTGTCGATGATCGCCTGAAGCTGTTTTCCGTCGATGGTGACGGGAACGTTGATGTGCCCGTTGCTCAGAGTGACCGGAACGACGGCAAATGGCCTTTCCGGCCAATACGTTACTTTGCCTTCGCAATGATCTTGGGAGAAATAGTTGCGTTTTTTTGCGCCGAAATCCATGTCGATGTCGTATTGCAGGAACAAGTCTGTAGAGAGAAGCCCATTTGCGCCGGTTTCGGACTCAAGATTTTGAATGGGAGAGACCTGGAATTTGAGATTCTCGCCTCGGGCATTGCCCATGTCGAACGTCTTTACCGTGACCTGGCTGTTGGAAACATTTCCGTAGAGGTCATAAAGTTTCAGCCTGCTGCTCTCTTCTTTGAGGCCCAGTGCTTTTACGGCTTGTGGAGAAATCGAGTCGTACCGCCCCCCGTATCAAGGACAAGCTTTTGAGGGACGCCGTTGATTTCCACCGGCACCAGGAAGCCCTTACCACTTCCATAGCTTTCGAGCTTAATGGAATTGATTAACTGCAGTGGTTTGCAGTCCTGCGCCTGCGCGGCGTGGGCCCCCGCCAAAATTGCAAGCCACGCGGTTGATATGAATGAAAAAATGCGCGCGCAAAAACGCATCGCAATCCCCATGCCCGTCCCCGGCGGGATGAGGCCACAACCTGCGCGCGGTATGCAAGCGGGTTTATTTCCAGATCGGCTTGCCGCTGCCGGGTAGGCCCAGACGGGCCCATTTCTCCGTCACGGCGTGGATCACATCCGGATCCATGACGATTTTCCTGCCCCATTCGCGACGGGTCTCGGGCGGCAGCTTGTTGGTGGCATCCAGTCCGATCTTAGAGCCCAGCCCGCTCTCGGGCGAGGCGAAGTCGAGATAGTCGATGGGTGTGTTCTCGATCACGGTGATGTCGCGAGCGGGATCCATGCGGGTGGAGACGGCCCACATCACGTCTTTCCAGTCCCGTGCGTTGATGTCGTCGTCCACCACGATCACCCATTTGGTGTACATGAATTGGCGCAAATAGGACCACACGGCCATCATCACCCGCTTGGCGTGGCCGGGAAATGCTTTCTTCATGCTTACCACCGCGATGCGGTAGGAGCAGCCTTCCGGCGGCAGCCAGAAATCCACGATTTCAGGGAATTGCTGTTTGAGCAGTGGCACAAAGACTTCGTTCAGCGCCTCGCCCAGGATGGAAGGCTCGTCCGGCGGCCGCGCGGTGTAAGTGGAAAGATAGAGTGGATCGCGCCGCATGGTGACGGCGGTGACGGTGAAGACGGGAAACTGCTCCACCGAATTGTAGTAGCCCGTGTGGTCGCCATAAGGCCCTTCGTCGCGATAGTCGGAGAGCGAAACCTCGCCTTCGATCACGATCTCCGCCTCGGCGGGGACCTTGAGCGGCTGCGACACACAATCGGTCAAGGTCACGGCTTGCCCACGCAGAAGTCCCGCGAACTGATATTCCGACAAGGTTTCCGGCACCGGCGTCACCGCCGCCAGGATGATGCCGGGATCGGCGCCGATCACGGCGGCGGCGGGCAGGGGCGCGGTGTTCTGTTTCGACCAGCGCTGATGGTGCTGCGCACCGCCACGATGCTTGAGCCAGCGCATGATGGTCTGGCTTTTGTTCAGCACCTGCATGCGGTAGATGCCGAGATTGTAATTGTCCTCGCGCGCATCGCTGGGGCCGCGTGTCACCACCAGCGGCCAAGTGATCAGGGGTGCCGGCTCGCCGGGCCAGCAAGTCTGGACCGGCAGTTTGCTCAGATCGATGTCATCGCCGCGCCAGACGATCTCCTGGCAGGGCGGCTTGGAGGCCGTCTTAGGCTTCATCGACAGCACGGTCTTAACCAGCGGCAGCAGCGCAGCCGCTTCGCCCAGCGAGCGCGGCGGCTCAGGCTGGCGCAGCTGCGCCAGAAGCTCGCCCACCTCCCGCAAATCGAGCGCGCTGGTGCGGTCCTTGGCTCCCATGGTCACGCCCATGGCCACGCGCTTCACCGTGCCGAACAGATTGACCAAGACCGGCATGCCGCTTGGCGTGCCACCGGCCTTGACAGGATTCTCGAAGATCACCGCGGGACCGCCCTCGGCGATCAGGCGCGTCTGGATCTCGGTCATCTCCAGCACGGTGGAGACGGGTTCCTTCACCCGCACCAATTCCCCCGCGCTTTCAAGCCGGGCGATGAAATCCCGCAGCGAACGGTAAGCCATTACCCTAGCTCAGCCTTCGTCAGTGACGGTCCATTTCTTGGGCGCTGCATGCCGGATGCTGTAGCCGAAGTAAATGAGAAAGCCCAAGCCGGTCCACACCACCAGCCGCACCCAGGTGCCCAGCGACAGGCTCACCATCATGATGCCACAGACGATAATGCCGGCAGGCGCCACGAACCAGACATAGGGCGTGCGGAATTTGCGGGGCCGCTTCGGGCAGGTGACGCGCAAGATCATGATCCCGACACAGACCGAAATGAACGCCATCAAGGTGCCGATGGAGACCAGATCCGCCAGGATGTCGAGCGGGAAGATGGCGGCGATGGCTGCGCCCATCACGCCAACGATGATGGTGCAGAGATGTGGCGTGCGGAAGCGGGGATGGACCCTCGCGAAAGCGGGCGGAAGGAATCCGTCGCGCGCCATGCCGTAGAAGACGCGGCTCTGGCCATACATGGACCCGAACGCGACCGAGATCAGCCCTGCGATGGCGGCGATATTAACGGGAAACACTAGCCATTTGAGGCCCGGCTCGCGCGCCAACGCGAAGGACACCGGATCAGGCACGTCCAGCAGATGATAATCGGTGATGCCCAAGAGCACCGCCGACATCAGCACATAAAGCAAAGTACAGACCGCCAGCGCCGCCAGAATGGAGATGGACACGTCGCGCTCCGGATTTCGCGTCTCCTGCGCGCCCACCGAAACGGTTTCAAAGCCGACATAAGCAAAAAAGATGGTGGCGGAGGCGGCCAATATGCCCGAGGTGCCGAAATGTCCCCGCACGCCGGTATTGGGTGGAATGAAAGGATGGAAGTTGGCTTCATGGATGTAGGGCAGGCCGAACAGGATCACCAGCAAGATAATCGCCACCTTCACCGCAACCATGGCGGCGTTGAACCGCGCGGATTCGGTGATGCCGACCACCAGGATCACCGTGATCAGCAGCATCATGATGGCGGCGGGAAGATTCACGACCGCGCCCGTCAGATGCATGTCGGAAATTCCGGTGCCGGCGATGGGCGCATTGGCCCAGCCCGGCGGATAGGCGATGCCGAACTGGCCCAGCAGATTCAGGAAATAGCCCGACCAGCCCGCCGCCACGGTGGAGGCCGAGACGCCGAACTCCAGCACCATGTTCCAGCCGATGAACCAGGCCATGAAACGACCCATGGTGGCATAAGTGTAGGTATAGGCGCTGCCGGCTTGCGGGATCATCGCCGCCAACTCGGCATAGCAGAGCGCGGCGAAGAAGCAGCCGGTGGCGGCGATCAGGAACGAGAGTAGTACCGCCGGTCCGGCGTGCTGGGCCGCGACATTGCCCGCAATCACGAAGATGCCGGCGCCGATGGTGGCGCCGATGCCGATCAAGGTCAGATGCAGCGGCCCGAGCGCGCGGTGCAACTGAACTTCCTCGGCCATCACGGGATCCGTAACCAGATTGGCCGGGGCATCGGTCATAACGCTAACCTCGCGCCTGGCTCTTTATCGCATAAGGGCTGGGTTTGGCGCGCTTGGACGAATAGAGGAAGTAGATCGCCAATCCGATCACGGTCCAGCCGACAAGCCGGAGAAACGTGTCGAAGGGCAGGAAGGAGATCATGAAAAGGCACATGATGATGCCCAGCGGCGCGGTGACCCAAACGAAGGGTGTGCGGAACGGCCGTTTGGCGTCCGGCGCGCGCACGCGCAGCACCATCACGCCCACGCAGACGATGGCGAAAGCCAACAGCGTGCCGATCGAGACCAGCTGACCCAGAATGTCGAGCGGCAAGAAGCCCGCCAGGATGGCGGAGAAGATGCCCACGATAATGGAGCTCTTGGCCGGGGTGCGGAATTTGGGGTGCACTTCGTGGAACATGGCCGGGATCATGCCGTCGCGACCCATGGCGTAGAAAATGCGCGACTGCGCCAGCAACAGCACCAAAACCACTGATGCAAGGCCCACCACAGCGCCGATATTCACATATTGGGTGAGCCAGCGCGTGCCGGGCAGTGCTTCCACCGCCTGGCTCACCGGGTGCGCCACGTTCAAGGTGGTGTAGTTGGCAATGCCGGTCAGTACGTAAGACATTACCATGTAGAGCGCCGTGCATATGACCAGCGAGCCCAGCATGCCGATGGGGATGTCGCGTTGCGGGTTCTTGGCTTCTTGCGCCGCCACGCTGACCGCGTCGAAGCCGATATAAGAGAAGAACAGCACGCCGGTGGCGCGGAAGACTCCGGTCCAGCCGAAATGACCGACTTCACCCGCGCTCGGCGGCACGAAGGGAACATGGTTGGCGGGAACGATGTAGGAATAGCAGGCGAAGATCACGACCAGCACGATGGTGAGCTTGATCGCCACCATCGCATTGTTGAAATTCGCCGAGGTGGTCACGCCGATCACCAGAATGGTGGTGATGAAAGCGACCAGCAGCACAGCGGGAAGATTGATCAACGACCCGGTGGTGACGAAATGATTGAGGCCGTGCATCGCGATAGGCGCGCCGTTGAACATGGCGGGGATCGGCATGCCCAGATGCAGCATGAAGTCGTTGAAGTAGCCGGACCAGCCCACGGCCACGGTTGACGATGCGGCCAGATATTCCAGCACCAGATTCCAGCCGATGAACCAGCCCAGGAATTTTCCCAGCGTGGCGTAGGTATAGGTGTAGGCGCTGCCCGCCACCGGGATCATGCTGGCGAATTCGGAGTAGCAAAGGCCGGCAAAGAGACAGCCAAGACCTGCGATGGCGAAGGAATAGACCACGCCGGGGCCGGCGAAGGTGGCGGCTGCCTGGCCGGTCAAGACGAAGATGCCGGCGCCGATGATGCAGCCGATGCCGAGCGAAATCAGGTGGATCGGTCCCAGCGATCGCTTGAGATCACGTTCATCGTTGGGATTTTCCGGAATGTCCGCCATGCAAATTCCCCCTATTGACGGGGGCACTGTGACAGAGCCGCGACGCTTCGCCTAGTCCCGTTCTTTCTCGAGACGCCACACGCCGGTCTCCCGGATTTCGCGATCTTCCAACTCGCGGGTGGTGGGTACGGAATAAGTGGCAAGACGCGTGAGTCCGCTCTTGGGAAAATAGGAGCGGCCGGGATCGCCCAGCAGAATCACCGCGGATGATTTTTTCAGCCACGCCATCAGCCGTTCCGCCAGCGGTCGCTCATAGCACATGTCGCCGACCAGGATCAGATCGAACTCATCCGCGCTGTCGATCAAATCATGCGCGATGGTCTCGACATTAACGCTGTTGGCGTCGGCATTACGCCGGATCGCCGCAAGAGCGAAAGGGTCTATGTCGGCGGCCGCCACATGACGCGCGCCAGCCTTCGCTGCCGCCAGCGCCACCAGGCCCGAGCCCGCGCCGAAATCCAGCACGCGCTTGCCAGCCGTGATTTGCGGATGATCGAGCAGATAGCGCGCCAGCGCCTGGCCGCCGGCCCATGCGAAAGCCCAATAGGGCGGCGGCACGCCGATCTCGGCCAATTCTTCCTCGGTCTTGCGCCAAAGCGGAATCACTTCGCTGGCGAGATGCAGTTTGAGCTCTGGCACCAGCGGCGGCGCCAGCAATTCGCTGTTGTCGCGGATGAAGGCGTCGGCGTTCATCCCAGCAGCGGGCCGAGCCAAGTCGCCGCCGCGAAACTGAACGCGATCAGTGCGCCCGTAAGGCTGTTGGAGCGGAAGAGCGTCAGACAATTGTCTGCGTCATGGATCTTAAGGTGGCGCACCTGCAGAAGAAGGTGCCAGCCTGCGGCCAGCATGAGGAATCCGAACGGCCAGCTGGCATGCTCGGCAAAACCCGCCGCCAGCACCAGGGTGAAGCAGATTGCGTAGAAACGCAGAATCCATTTGCCGCTGTCTTCCATCAGAAGCCGGGCGGTGGATTTGACGCCGATCAGCGCGTCGTCTTCCTTGTCCTGATGGGCGTAGATCGTGTCATAGCCCAAGGTCCAGAAGAAAAGGCCGGCGTAAAGCAGCAGATCCGGCAAATCGATCCGACCGGTCTCGGCCGCAAAGCCAAGCAGCGCGCCCCAGTTGAAGGTGAGACCCAGCCAGGCTTGCGGCCACCAAGTGATGCGTTTCATGAAAGGATAGGCGATCACCAACAGAAGCGAGGCCGCACCCAATTCCACCGCGAACCAATTGAACTGAAGCAGAATGGTGAGACCCGCCAGCGCCAGCAGGATCGTGAAGGCGATTGCGGCCGGAACGCTGATGGTGCCTGATGGTATGGGGCGGCCGCGGGTGCGCGCCACCTGGGCGTCGAATTTGCGGTCCACGATGTCGTTGAAGGCACAACCCGCGCCCCGCATGATCACGGTGCCTAGCCCGAACAGCGCCACATAATAAAAGTCCCGCCATTCGATGAAGCCGCGTTCGTCCGCCATCGCACCCAGGACCAAACCGCAGATGCAGGGCCAGAATAGGAGCCAGGAGCCGATGGGCCGATCCAGCCGCATCAATTGCAGATAAGGGCGCAAGGCACGCGGCGCCGTCTCCACCCAACTCATGGGCACGGCGTCGGCGGGGGCTTGCGAGGAAAGGCTCATACAGGTTGAGTGTGGCATGGCTTCAGACTTGAAAGAAGCGGGCGGTTTGACCCGGCTTTTCGTGACGGCGGCGCTGGAACCCGGCGCCAAGGTCGCATTGGAGGTTGGGCAAACACATTATCTGCTTCACGTGCTGCGTGCAGGCGCGGGAGATCGAGTTCTTGTTTTCAACGGCCGCGATGGCGAGTGGCAGGCAGAGATCACCTCCGCCGCCAAGCGCGCCGTCACGCTGTCCGTGCGGAAGCAGACGCTTTCCCAAACGCGCGAGCCGGATGTGTGGCTGGTGTTCGCGCCGGTGAAGAAAACGCCGTCCGATTATCTGGCGCAGAAAGTGACAGAGCTGGGCGTATCGAAATTGCAGCCCATCTTCACCCGGCGCACCATCGTGAGCCGGATCAATGAGGAGCGGCTTTTGGCCAACGCAGTGGAAGCCGCGGAACAATCGGCGCGGTTGAATGTGCCCGAGATCGGCGCGGCCGTGGGGTTGGAGAAATTGTTGTCGGCCTGGCCTCGCGAACGGCGGCTGTTTTTCTGCGACGAGGGCGGTGAGGCAAAGCCGCTCGCGGACGCCGCGCGCGATGCCGGCGGCGGCGCGGCTGCCATCCTGACCGGTCCCGAAGGTGGCTTCGATCCGGTCGAGCGGGATTTGTTGCGGACATTGCCCTTCGTCACCCCCGTGACATTGGGACCACGCATCCTGCGTGCCGACACCGCCGCACTGGCCGCGCTGGCGATCTGGCAATCCGTCGCCGGCGACTGGCGTTAAGCCCTCGGTACTAGCGCCCGATAGGCCAGGCTCTGTGCTCCGCATCCCAGTCCGTAAAACAACACGGTGGCGATGCCATAGGCCGGATAAACCAGATACCAGTGGTCCATCATGCGTTTCATCATCGCCGTGTTCCAGGCTGCCACCATCACACGGTTGGCCGCGATTTGATCGGCGGTGGCGTGCAGGGGAAGGGTCGGCGGCAAGCCGTGAAACAACAAACCGATCATTGCGAAACCCATCACCGCCATCAGCGGGCCGATCACCGCTAGGACAATCAGGAAAATGCGCCAGAAATTGCCTTCGCCCAATGCCCAGCTACGCGCAAGGCTGATCCGTTTTTCCGCGATGACAATTGGATTGAGCAGGAAGGAGGCGCGAACCAGGCAGTAGATATAGGCACAGAAGGCGGCGATCATGAGAATGCCGACGGCAATTGCGACAAGACTGCCGGAGAAATTCATCGCCTTGGCCAGGACCGCGGCGACGATGCCGAGCAGAATGCCCGCCGCCAGCAAAAGGAGATAGCTGCCGATCAGGATGGCCGCCATGAGGAGAAAGGCGCCGATCAAGCGCCAGACCGGTTTGCCGATGGAGAAGTAAAAATAAGGCGAACCCGTCCTGAGGCCCAGGGCCTGTTCCATGATGCCGGCAATCTGCATGAACAAAAGAAACATCGTCAGCAGATAGACAGGCGCCAGCACGATCAGGACGCCGCTTATCGCGGGCATGTCGCGGGTCGCAAGGGCGTTGGAGAATGCCAGTGTCTGGGGACGCAGCAGAAGCCCGACTGCGGTGATGAACAGCCAGGGCAGCCACACGATGCTGGCGATGGCGAGGAAATTGCCGAACGCGAAACGATAAGCGCCAGCGATGGTCGCTCCAACCGGGATTTTCGCCATTCTGCCTGCCCCATTGCCCCAGGACATTCTAGCGCTTCGAGCGAAGTGCAGATACCGAGCCAAGGAGGGCAGCGACGCGAATTTTTTCGCAAATTGTCGTTGTCAGACGAAGCGCATCTGCCAGCTTACTCCGAACCTGTCGTTAACCCAGCCGAAACGGCGGGCAAAGGGATAGGTGTCCAGCCCCATCAGCACCTGGCCGCCTTCCGACAATGCGGCGAAGAGACGATCGACTTCCTCGGCGCTGTCGCAAGCTACCGCGAAAGAGATCGCCGGGGTGAAGGTGAAAGCATGGCGCACGGGGCTGTCGAAGAATTCCAGCCGCCGGCCCAGAAGCGACAGCGTCGCCTGCTTTACCGTCCCGACCGCGCCGGGGCCTTCTGATCCATAATGCACCAGCGTTTCGATCGTCGAGCCCGCAAACAGCGACATGTAAAAATTCATCGCTGCTTCGGCGCCGCTGGCGAACATCAAAAAGGGATTGATCTCCTTCGCCATGGCGTCACCCGTAACGCTGTTCGTAGGTGTGTTCGGTCTCGCGCCACACATCCCAGAAGGGCGGCGGTGTTTTGCCTTCCGCCTTATATTGCAGAATGGCGAGATGGGCATGCCAGCCGCCCGACACATTCACCGCATAGGCGCGATCGGGAATCTTGCGATGGGTCAGCGTGAGCCGCACCTTGTCGCCTTCCGGCGTGAGCAGGAATTCCACTTCCGAAGGCGGCGGATTTTCTTCGCCGAAGGTGTGGACCAGCCGGCGCATGGGCTCCAGGACCAGCAATTTCTCTTTCGAGCGAAAGCCGTTTGCGTCCATTTCTTTGAAACGCTCGGGCGGCGGCGCCTTGTTGGGCGAAAGATCGCTATGCTTGAAGCGGAATTCGAATGTCTCGCCCACCTTTGCGGGCAGGGCGCCGGCCGCGAACCATTCGCCTCGCTTCTGGCCGTCGGTAAGATAGGTCCAGATTTTTTCCACCGGTCCCGGCAGAAGCCGCTCGAAACGGACCGTATGGGCATCGATGCGTTCGCCAAATTTGTCCATCACCATCACCTTTGCAGATTGTTGAGATCGACGCCGTAGAGGCCGGCGTTCTTTTGCATGTAGTTGCCGCGAGGCCCGACGGCCTCGCCGCGCATCGCGGTCTCGAGCATGTCGAGGAAAGTGTGCCAGCCCATCATGGTTTGAGGCTGCATCCGCGTCATGATCGGTCGATGTGTGAGCGTCAGCCTGGTCTGTGCGCCTTCCGGCGCCAGCGTGAATTCCAGGTAGCTGACGGGCCAAGCTGAGACGCTCTCGCCGGGAGAGAACACATTCCAGGTATGGGCAAAGAATTGGTTTGGCCGCCAGCCGGTCACCACGCCGCGGATATGGCCGCCCATGAACTCGACTTTGCCGCCTTCACGGGGCTCGATCATGCCTTCGCCATACCATTCGGCAACGCGCGCCGGTTCGGTGAGGAAAGCCCAGGCCCTGTCCGGTGGCGCGGGCAGGAGGCGCTCGAACTGGACGGCGGCTTCGGCGATCACCTGACCTTTGTTCATCGCTTGTCCTTTCTGAGAGCTTGCTCCAGCGCGTCGAGCCGAGGTGTCCAGAAGGCCTGGATGCGCCCCACCCAATCCGACAATTCCGCCACGCCTTCGGGATCGAGCTCGTAGATGCGCCTTTGCGCTTCGGCGCGGACCTTCACCAGCTTCGCCTCGCGCAACGCCTTCAAATGCTGGGAAATGGCGGGGGGCGAAAGCGCGAACTGTCCCGCGATATCGCCGGCACAAAGCGCGCCGCCGGCCAATATCTCGACAATGCGCTGGCGGGTGGGGTCGGCAAGAGCGGAGAAGTGCGCGCTGGTCATATGGCATTATTTCATTACTTACTTAATTAAGTCAATACAAAATTACTTTTTTGAGCCTCTGCCTTGTGCTGCCGCCCTGTCGCGCCTAACTGTTGGGCCTCTGCTGGGGTCAATTCACACAATTGCAACAGGGTCTTAAGGCCCGACAGGAAGCGCATGTCCATTCCGCAATCCGCCGGCGGTTTGATCGGAAACCGCGACGACCTGGTGCGGCATCTGTCGAAAGGCATGAAGCCCAAAAGCGCTTGGCGCATCGGCACCGAGCACGAGAAATTCGTCTATTGCCCGGCCACTTTGAAGCCGCTCGCCTATGAGGGCGAGCCCGGCATCCGCCAATTGCTGGAAGGGATGCAGCGTTTCGGCTGGCAGCCCGTGAAGGAAGGCGACAACATCATCGGCCACAGCATGGACGGCGCGTCCTTGTCGCTGGAACCGGGCGGCCAGTTCGAATTGTCTGGTGCGCCGCTCAAGAGCATCCATGAGACCTGCGCCGAAGTGAACACGCATCTGGCGCAAACCCGCGAAGTGGCCAACGAGATCGGCGCGGGCGTGCTCGGCCTGGGCTTCGCGCCCAGTTGGCGGCTCGACGAAGTGCCGGTGATGCCCAAGGGACGCTACGGCATCATGCGCCGTTACATGCCCAAGGTTGGGGGCTATGGCCTCGACATGATGTTCCGCACCTGCACGGTGCAGGTAAATCTGGATTTCGCCGACGAAGCCGACATGGTGAAGAAATTCCGCGTCGGCCTGGCACTGCAGCCGGTCTCGACGGCGCTGCTCGCCAATTCGCCATTCCGCGAGGGCCGGCCCAGCGGCTTTCTCTCCTATCGCGCGCAAGTCTGGACCGATGTCGACAATGCCCGCGCGGGCATGCTGCCCTTTGTGTTCGAAAGCGGCATGGGTTTCGAGCGTTACGTCGATTATGCGCTCGATGTGCCGATGTATTTCGTCTATCGCGACGGCAAATATCACGACGTGGCGGGCAAGAGCTTCCGCGATTTTCTGGCGCGCAAGATTCCGGAGGTGGCTGCGTTCGAGCCCACCATGGCGGACTGGGCCGATCACCTCACCACCATCTTCCCCGAAGTGCGCATGAAGCAATATCTGGAGATGCGCGGCGCCGACGCGGGCCAATGGCGGCGCATCTGCGGCATGCCGGCGCTTTGGGTGGGATTGCTTTATGACGAGGTGGCGCTGGACGCCGCCTGGGACATGGTCAAGGACTGGACCACGGAAGAGCGCCAGTCGCTGCGCGACAGCGTCGGCAAACTGGGTTTCCAGACTCCGTTCCGCAAGACCAATGTGCGCGAGTTGGCGCGACAGATGCTGGAAATTTCCACCGCCGGTCTTCGCCGCCGCGCCAGCCTGGACAGCGCCGGCATGAGCGAGGATGGATTCCTCACCCCCATGCGCGAACTTGTGGCGCGCGGTCAAAGCCGCGCCGAGGAATTGCTGCACGCTTTCCAGAATGAGTGGAAAGGCGACATGAGCCGTCTCTTTAGCGAGTATAATTTTCTCTAGCGCGGGCCTTTTGCGCCCTGAGTTCGTCGCGCGTGCTCACGTGCGATATGCACGCTCCGCGCGACGCTCCTGCTCAGGTCGCAAAATTCCTCGCGCTTATTTTTTGGAAATCAGGCGCGCGCCGGCGAAGAGGGCCACAACGCCCAGCGCGGCTAGTATGAGGCCGTTTCTGATCCATACGCCGCGTCCCAGCATCATACTTTCCGCGGGCCAATGAATGATATCGGCGCCTTGCAACGCAAAGAATACGCCGAACACAATGAGCGCCGCGCCCAGGATGGTGAGACAGCGCTTGATCATCAGCGGCGGTCCTCAGGCAGGGGGATGAACTCCTGATCGTCGCCGGGGATTTTTCCAAACAGGCCCGCTTGCCAATCGGATTTCGCGGCTTCGATACGCGCCTTGGATGAAGAAACGAAATTCCACCACAGATGGCGCGGGCCATCGAGCGGTGCGCCGCCGAACAGCATCACCCGCGCGGGCGCGTCCGCAAACAGGGTGACGATCTCGCGGGGCTCCAGGAATAGCATCGCGCCGGCGCCATGCACTTCGACCCCCTGGCTGCCGCCGACCTGCAATTCGCCTTCCACGATGAACAGGGCGCGTTCTTCATGTTCGGCGGTGACAGTGAAGCTGCCGGTCGGCTGAAACCGCGCCTCGGCATAGAAGATGGGCGAGAAGGTCTTGACCGGCGAGGTGAGGCCGAAGGCTTCACCGGTGATCATGCGCAACATCACGCCCTTGTCTTCCTGCTCCGGCAATTGCGAAGCCGCGAAATGCTGGAAATGCGGATCGGTCTGTTCATCCTTTTGCGGCAGCCCGACCCAGGTCTGGATGCCGTGCAGGCGATGGCCGCGCGCGCGCAAGTCAGGGCCGGTGCGTTCGGAATGGGCGATACCGCGCCCCGCCGTCATCCAGTTGACGTCACCGGGCTTGATCTCTTGCACCGAGCCCAGCGTATCGCGATGCATCTGGGCGCCGTCGAACAGATAGGTGACGGTGGCAAGTCCGATATGGGGATGCGGCCGCACATCCACGCCTTTGCTGGGCGGAAAATCCACCGGCCCGAAATAATCGAAGAAGATGAAAGGCCCGACGCTGCGCCGCGCGACCTGAGGCAGCAGGCGCGTCACCATGAAGCCGTCGCCAAGATCGTGGGTCTTACCGATGATGGGGATCATGTCACGAACTTAAACCCCGGCTATGACACCTGTCACGTCGGAAGCAGGAAATTGCCTTCCATATCCCTGGCGATCGGCTTCACCCAAAGAACCGCGCTGGTGAGAAGCACACCATAGAGATGCGGAAAATCCTCGCCGCGAGACGGCGACCGCTCCCATTTGAGCAACCGGCCCAGCCGCGCCGGATCGGCGGCGACCAGAAGAAGATCGTTCTTGTCCGCATAATAGCGGCGCAAAGTCTCGGGCAATTGCGGCCAAGTGGAAAAATGCAGAAAGCCATCGGCGCGATCATGCGCCGAGCCTTCATAGGCATCGGTCGTCTCGGCCCATTCGGCGCGGGGTACGATTTTGAAGACCGGCTCTGCCATCAATCTTTTGAGCCCCATCTCCAACGCCAGCCGCCCTCCGTCTTAACATGCGCAATCCACACGGTCGGGATGACAATTAGGGGCAGGCCGATGGCGATCAGCAGAAACCGCGTCGCATCGTCGCGCTGAAAATCGGCGGCGATGATCACGGCGATGGCGACGGCAGCGCTCCCCACAATGACAAGCCATCCCTGCCAGCTGTTGGGGGTCGCGCCATAGCCGAATTTCTTTTGCCGGAACCAGTATTTCATCACGCGCCCCGCGGCCGGATGGCCGCCGTCATGTTGAAGTGCCGCCCACCGTCAGCCCGTCGAGCCGCAGGGTCGGCTGGCCCACGCCCACCGGCACGCTCTGGCCGTTTTTGCCGCAGGTGCCCACGCCCGTGTCAAGCTTCATGTCGTTGCCGATCATCGAGACGCGGGTGAGCGCTTCCGGACCCGACCCGATCAAGGTCGCGCCCTTGATCGGTGCGCCCAGCTTGCCGTTTTCGATGGCATAGGCCTCGGTGCAGCTGAAGACGAATTTGCCGTTGGTGATGTCCACCTGGCCGCCGCCGAAATTGGTGGCGTAGATGCCGCGCTTCACGCTGGCGAGAATTTCCTTGGGATCCTTGTCGCCGCCTAACATATAGGTGTTGGTCATGCGCGGCATCACCGAGGCGGCGAAACTTTGCCGGCGGCCGTTGCCGGTAGGCTTCATGCCCATCAGCCGCGCATTCTGCCGATCCTGCATATAGCCTTTGAGGATGCCGTCCTCGATCAGCACGGTGCGGGAGGTGGGGGTGCCTTCATCGTCGATGGAAAGCGAACCGCGCCGGCCATCGATGGTGCCGTCATCCACCACGGTCACGCCCGGCGCGGCGACGCGTTCGCCCAAAAGCCCGGCGAAGGCCGATGTCTTCTTGCGATTGAAATCGCCTTCCAGGCCATGGCCGATGGCTTCGTGCAGCAGGATGCCGGGCCAGCCCGGTCCCAGCACCACCGTCATTTCTCCGGCGGGAGCGGGGACAGATTCCAGATTGATCAGCGCCTGGCGCAGCGCTTCGTCCACTGCCGCTTTCCAGTAATCGGGTGTGAGGTATTTTTCGTAGCCGCCGCGGCCGCCACCGCCGAAGCTGCCGGACTCAAGGCGGCCATCCTGCTCCACCACCACCGAGACGCCGATCCGGACTAGCGGCCTAATGTCGGAATAGCGCTCGCCGCCGGCGCGGATGATTTCGATCCGCTGCCACTCGCCAGAGAGCGACGCCGAAACCTGGCGCACGCGGCTGTCCTTGGCGCGGGCATATTCGTTCATCTGCTCGAGCAAGCTCACCTTGGCTCCGAACTGGGCGGTCTGAAGCGGATCGAGGTCGGTATAGAGTTTGATGTTGGTTCGGGCAGGAGCGGGGGCAGCCCGGCCGGAATGGCCCTTCGACACAGCCGTCACGGTCTGGGCGGCGCGGGCGATGGCGTCTTCCGACAATTCGGTGGCATGGGCATAGCCGGTTGCTTCGCCCGCTACCGCGCGCAGTCCGAAACCCTGCGAGGTGTCAAAACTGGCCGCTTTGAGCCGGTTGTCGTCGAAAGCGAACGATTCGGATTGGCTGTATTCCAGGAAAAGTTCCCCATCGTCGGTGTCCTTGAGGGCGGAATCGACCAGCCCTTGGACGCGAACCGGGTCCATGCCGGTGCGGGAGAAGAACAGATCACTATCGGACATGGCGTGCTCCGGTTCCGGCGGGCTGGTAAAAGGCCAGCGAACGCCAATGCTTAGGTGTCAGATATCGGGGAGTTGAGCGGCCCAGGCAAGACCCAGGGCATGGCTTCCGCCAGGGCCCGATTGGTGCGATGCGGGCCGTGCCATAAGGTCGCAATGACTTTAAGGGCTTAACCCCTCTAAATCGCCGCCAAGAATCTGAAACGAGCGGGGGCTTTTCTGGTCGCGCCCTGCCGGCATTTGCGAGGTCTCTACCCATGTCTTTGACACCCCGGTCCTGGCGGAACACGAAAATTGCCGCCGCCGCGGCCGCCTTATGGGCTTCTGCCGTCACTGCGGCCCTCGCCATGCCCCAGAATTACGAGATCGGTTTCCAGACCGCCAATTCGCCGGTGATGGACCAGATCGAGAATTTCCACACCGAACTGCTCTACATCATCACCGCGGTCTGCCTCTTCGTTCTGGCGCTGCTGGTCTATATCGTGATCAGGTTCCGCGCCGGCGCCAATCCCACGCCGTCCAAGGTGCACCACAACACGCTTCTGGAAGTGGCTTGGACCATCATTCCGGTGATCATCCTGGTGGTGATCGCGGTGCCCAGCTTCCGTCTGCTCTATTTCGAAAGCGCCATCCCCAAGCCCGATGTCACTATCAAGGCGATCGGCAAGCAGTGGTTCTGGACCTACGAATATCCGGGCGCCAATGCCGGCTTTACTTATGACTCTCTGGGCCTGTCGGACGCCGACGCAGCCAAGGCGGGCAAGCCGCGTCTCCTGGGCGTGGACAATGAAGTGGTGGTCCCGGTCGGCAAGGTGATCGAAGTCGAGACCACGGGCGCGGACGTGATCCATTCCTGGGCGCTGCCCCAGATGGGCGTGAAGATGGACGCCGTGCCCGGCCGCATCAACCACACCTGGTTCAAGGCCGACCGCACCGGCATCTTTTATGGCCAATGCTCCGAACTCTGCGGCGCGCGCCATGCCTACATGCCGATCGAAGTGCATGTGGTGAGCGATGCCGAATATGCGGAATGGCTCGCCTCCGCCAAGAAGAAATTTGCCGCTCTCGACACCGAAATTCATGTCGCGGCGAAATAGGAATTGATGTCATGACAGATCTCGCCTTCGAGCAGCACAGCGACCGCCATTTCGAGGACCACAGCCACCATCCGACCGGTTGGCGCCGTTACGTTTACTCGACCAACCACAAGGATATCGGCACCATGTATCTGGTGTTCGCGATCGTGGCTGGCGTGATCGGCGGCTTCTTCTCGATGATGATGCGCGCCGAGCTGATGTATCCCGGCTTGCAGGTTTTCAAGGAGCCGCACACCTTCAACGTGTTCGTTACCGGCCACGGCCTCATCATGGTGTTCTTCATGATCATGCCGGCCATGATCGGCGGCTTCGGCAATTGGCTGGTGCCCTTGATGATCGGGGCGCCCGACATGGCGTTTCCGCGTATGAACAACATCTCCTTCTGGCTGTTGCCCTTCTCCTTCGCGCTCTTGGTCATGAGCATGTTCGTGGAAGGCGATTCCGGCGGCATCGGCGTAGGCGGCGGCTGGACGCTCTATGCGCCGCTTTCGACCTATGGCTCGCCCGGACCGGCGATGGACCTGGCCATCTTCTCGCTCCACATCGCGGGCGCGTCCTCGATTTTGGGCGCCATCAACTTCATCACCACCATCTTCAACATGCGCGCGCCGGGCATGACCCTGCACAAGATGCCGCTCTTCGTATGGTCGATCCTGGTGACGGTGTTTCTCCTGCTCTTGTCGCTGCCGGTCCTGGCGGGCGCCATCACCATGCTGCTCACCGACCGTCATTTCGGCACCAGCTTCTTCGATGCGGCCGGCGGCGGCGACCCGATCCTCTACCAGCATCTGTTCTGGTTCTTCGGCCATCCCGAAGTGTACATCTTGATCCTGCCCGGCTTCGGCATGATCAGCCATGTCATCGCCACTTTCTCCAAGCGGCCGGTGTTCGGCTATCTGGGCATGGCCTATGCCATGGTCGCGATCGGCTTCATCGGCTTCCTGGTCTGGGCGCACCATATGTACACGGTGGGCCTGTCGGTCGACACCAAGGCCTATTTCGTGTTCGCCACTATGGTCATCGCGGTGCCGACCGGCATCAAGGTGTTCAGCTGGATCGCAACCATGTGGGGCGGTGCGATCGAGTTCAAGACGCCGATGCTATGGGCGATCGGCTTCGTCTTCCTCTTCACCGTCGGTGGCGTCACCGGCGTGGTGCTGGCGAATGCCGGCGTCGATGTTGTGATGCAGGACACTTATTATGTCGTGGCGCACTTCCATTATGTGCTGTCGCTGGGTGCGGTGTTCGCGATCTTCTCGGGCTTTTATTTCTGGTTCCCGAAATTCACCGGCTACATGTACAACGAAATGCTGGGCAAGTTGCATTTCTGGATCACCTTCGTGGGCGTGAATTTGGCCTTCTTCCCCATGCATTTCCTGGGGCTGGCCGGCATGCCGCGCCGCTATGCGGATTATCCCGATGCGTTCGCGGGCTGGAATTTCGTGTCGTCGGTCGGCGCCTTCATCGCCGGGTTCGGCGTGCTGATCTTCCTGGCCATGGTGGCGGAAGCCTTCGCTGCCAAGCGCAAAGCGGCGGACAATCCCTGGGGCGTGGGCGCCACCACCCTGGAATGGACGCTGCCTTCGCCGCCGCCCTTCCACCAATTCAACGAACTGCCGCATATCCACTAGGCACTGGCACCAAAGGAACACCGGAACATCCATGGCCGTCACCGATACTCTCCGCTATCAACGGGTCACGACCGTCGGCGACTTCTTCGCGCTCTTGAAGCCGCGCGTGATGTCGCTGGTCGTGTTCACGGGGCTGGCCGGCATCGTCGTCGCGCCCGGCCATGTCCATCCGCTCACGGCGTTTACCGCGCTGCTCTGCATCGCGCTGGCGGCGGGTGCGAGCGGGGCGCTCAACATGGCCTATGACGCCGACATCGACGGCGTGATGGCGCGGACGGCGACGCGGCCCATCCCTATGGGTCATATCCGCCGCGAAGACGCCATGGCGTTTGGCTGGGCGATCGCGGCCTTTGCCGTGGCCACCATGTGGCTGTTCGTCAATGAACTGGCGGCGGGGCTTCTGGCCTTCACCGTCTTCTTCTATGTCGTGGTCTATACGCTGGGCCTGAAGCGGCGCACGCCGCAGAATATCGTGATCGGCGGCCTGGCCGGTGCGCTGCCGCCGGCGATTGGTTGGGCTTCGGTGACAGGTTCGTTGGGTCTGGCGCCGATTGTGCTGGTGGCCGTCATCTTCATGTGGACGCCGCCGCATTTCTGGGCGCTGTCGCTTTGGCGCTGCGAGGACTATGCCCGCGCCGGCGTGCCCATGCTGCCCGTGGTGAAGGGTAAGCGTGCCACCCGCATCCAGATCTTCGTCTATTCGCTGTTGCTGGCGCCGCTGGGCGCGGTTCCCGCCTTCATCGGTCTGGGCGGGATGCTTTATATGGTCCTGTCCGCGACCATGGGTTTCTGGATGCTGCTGGAAGCCTTCGCGTGCCTGCGCGAGAAGGACGAGGTGCGTGAGCCCGCCGCCAAGCGTCTGTTCGGCGTCTCGCTGCTCTATATTTTCGTGCCGTTCGCCGCACTGATCGTGGAGCGCCTTCTCCATCTGCCGCCGCTTTGGACCTGAGGCGATGGATGAAGATGATCGTAACAACAGGGCCGAGCGCGAACGGCGCAAGCGTAATATCGCGCTGGCGCTCGCGCTGGGCGGTTTGGTGATTTTGTTTTATCTGATGTCCATCGTGCAATGGCACGAGAATACAGGCCACTAGAGGGGCTAGTTTTATGAGCGGTGATGTAAAGCACGATTATCATCTGGTCGATCCCAGCCCCTGGCCGGTCGTGGGTTCGATCGGCGCCTTCACCATGCTCACCGGCGCCGTGTTCTGGATGAACAAGGATTACACCGGCTTCTTCGGCCTGCCGGTCAACGGGCAGCCCTGGATCTTCATCATTGGTCTGGCGCTGGTGCTCTACACCATGGCCGGCTGGTGGCGTGACGTCATCAAGGAATCGGTGGTGCAGGGCAACCACACCCCAGTGGTGAAGCTGCATCTGCGCTACGGTATGCTGCTGTTCATCGCGTCGGAAGTGATGTTCTTCGTGGCCTGGTTCTGGGCCTATTTCAATTCGGCGATCTTCTTCAACGATGTCGGCATCGGCTCCTGGCCGCCCGCGGGCATTGTGACTTTGGACCCGTGGCACTTTCCGCTCTTGAACACGCTGATCCTGCTCACCTCTGGCACCACGGTAACCTGGGCGCACCACGCGTTGCAGACCGGCGACCGCAAAGGCGCGATCCAGGGCCTGATCCTGACCGTGCTTTTGGGCGCCAGTTTCACGGGCGTGCAGGCTTACGAATATTCCCACGCGCCCTTCACCTTCGGCTTCAACAATCTGGCGATGCAGCCCTTCACCGATGCGGCGCATGTCTCGCTGTCCAAGGGCGCGGGCAATTTCGATGCCATCTACGGCTCGACCTTCTTCATGGCGACCGGCTTTCACGGTTTCCACGTCCTGGTCGGCACCATCTTCCTGACGGTGTGCCTGGGCCGCGCCATCGCGGGCCAGTTCACGCCCACGCGTCATTTCGGCTTCGAAGCGGCGGCCTGGTACTGGCACTTCGTGGACGTGGTGTGGCTGTTCCTCTTCGCCTGCATTTATGTTTGGGGTGAGGGCCCTGTCACTGTCGGCTAACACGGCTCGCTGCGCTTTCCTCGGCCTCTGTCCGCGCTGCGGACAGGGGCCGTTGTTTGACGGCTATATCAAGGTCAAGCCGTCTTGCCCCTCATGCGGCCTTGACTACGCGATGTTCGATGCCGGCGACGGCCCAGCGGTGTTCGGCATTCTGATCGTGGGCGCCATCGTGGCGGGTCTGGCGCTTTGGGTCGAGTTCACCTTCTCGCCGCCTTACTGGGTCCATGCGGTGTTGTGGGTGCCTCTGATCGTGATCCTGAGCCTAGGATTCCTGCGCCTCTCCAAATCCACGCTTCTGGTCCTGCAATTCAAACATAAGGCGGGAGAAGGACGGCGGCACTGATGGGCCTCCGCTTTAAGCCTTATCCCGGTTTCACCATCGCGGCCGTGATCCTGACCGCGATTCTGATCGGCCTGGGTGTTTGGCAGCTTGAGCGTCTGCAATGGAAGCTTGCCCTGATCGCGGAAGTGAACGGGCACATAGCAGCAGCGCCGATTTCGCTCGACGCGGCGCTTGGAATGAACCCGGACAGCGCACAATATCGCCGTGTTGCGCTCACCGGCCATTTCGACAACGCCAAAGAAGCTTATGTCTTCACCACGGATGCTCAAGGCGCGCCTGTCTATCATGTGCTCACGCCGTTCGAGACCGACGATAGCCGCACCCTGCTGGTAGACCGAGGCTATGTCCCCAAGGACAAGCTCAATCCGGCGGCACGCACACCGATCGAGGGCGAAACCAAGCTGGTGGGCGTGTGGCGGGTGCCGGACGGGCCGGGCGCTTTCACCCCGGCTCCGGATCGCGCCCACCGCATCTGGTATGCCCGCGACCTCAAGGGCATCGCTGCCGCCGGTCCGATAAGGCTGGCCGCGCCGGTCGTTATCGAGGCCGATGCCGCGCCCAATCCGGGCGGGTGGCCCAAAGGCGGCCAGACGGTGGTTTCGTTTCGCAATGAGCATCTCTCCTATGCCGTCACCTGGTTCGGGCTTGCAGCGGGGCTGATCGGCGTCTATCTCGCGTTCCACATCTCCAAGGGCCGTCTTGGCTGGGAGTGAAAGGCCGTTACCGTGTCGCAATCCAGCCAATTCATCTCGACGCGGGGCGAAGCGCCAAAAGCCAGCTTTGCCGATGTCTTGCTGGCGGGCCTGGCGCCGGATGGCGGCCTTTATATGCCTGCCGCGTGGCCGCGATTCGACGCGGCTCAGATCGCAGAGTTCAAAGGCAAACGCTACCAGGATGTGGCGTTCGAAATTCTGTCGTGCTTCGTGGGCGATAGTTTCTCTGCGGCGGAATTGAAGCAAGACATCGAGGCCGCTTATGCCGGCTTCGCGCATCCAGACATCGCGCCGCTCGCTCCGATGAGCGGCAACCGCTATCTGCTGGAGCTGTTCCATGGCCCCACTTTCGCTTTCAAGGATATCGCGCTGCAGATTCTGGGGCGGCTGTTCGCGCGTGCGCTGAAACGGCGCGGCGGCAAGGCCACCATCGTGGCCGCCACGTCGGGCGACACGGGCTCGGCCGCCATCGCCGCCTTGGGCGGGCTTCCCAACATCACCGTCTTTGTGCTCCATCCCAAAGGCCGGGTGAGCGAGGTTCAGCGCCGCCAGATGACCACCAGCGGTCACGCCAATGTCCACAATGTCGCGCTGGAAGGATCGTTCGACGACGCCCAGGGCATCGTGAAGGATCTGTTCGCGCAAAGCGACTTCGCCCGCGAGATCGGATTGACCGCGGTCAACTCCATCAATTTCGCCCGCATCGCGGCCCAGAGCGTCTATTACTTCACCGCCATGGCGGCGTTGGGCGTGCCCGCCACCTTCATCGTGCCCACCGGCAATTTCGGCGATATTTTCGCGGGCGAGGCGGCGGAACGCATGGGCCTTGGCGCCAAGCGGCTGGTGATCGCCACCAACGCCAACGATATTATGGCGCGCGCCTTGAACGAAGGTGTCTATGAAGCCGGCGCCGCGCATCACACCTTGTCTCCCTCGATGGACATTCAGGTGGCCTCGAACTTCGAGCGCGCCTTGTTCGAAGCCTCGGGTCGCGATGCGGATTGGACGCGCGATGCGATGGCGGCTTTCAGCCGCGACGGGCGGCTGGTGTTACCGGAACCGGTGCTGACGGCGCTGCGCGCCCGCTACGATGCCCGTTCGAGCGACGACGAGGACACGCTCTCCACCATCAACGCCGTCGCCACCACCTCGAACCGCATCATCGATCCGCACACGGCGGTGGCGGTGAACGCTTTGCGCAAATTCGGCTTCCGCGAAGAGCCGATGGTGGTGCTTTCCACCGCTCATCCCGCCAAATTTGCCGATGCCGTGACCCACGCTACGGGTGCTGCGCCACCCATGCCGGATGCGCTCAAGCGGGTTCTGGAACTGCCCGAACAGCTGGATGTTCTGCCCAATGACCTGACTTTGATTCGCCAGTTCATCTCTTCTAGACTGACGGCATGAATATAGAAATATCTAGTCTTTCCAATGGCTTGACGGTTATCACGGACCCGATGGCCAGCCTGGAAAGCGCCGCCCTGGGCGTTTGGGTCGCGACCGGCAGCCGCAACGAATTGCCGGCCGAGATGGGGCTTTCCCACATGCTCGAGCACATGGCGTTCAAAGGCACTGCAAGCCGCAGCGCGCGCCAGATCGCCGAGGAGATCGAGGCAGTGGGCGGTTACCTCAACGCCTATACCAGCCGCGAACAGACCGCGTTCCATGCCCGTGTGCTGAAAAACGATGTTCCGCTGGCGCTCGACATCGTCGCCGACATTCTGGTGAATTCCACCTTCGCGGAGGAGGAACTGGAACGCGAGCGCCAGGTGGTGCTGCAAGAGCTTGGTCAGGCGCGCGACACGCCGGACGATATTGTCTTCGACCATCTGCAAAGCGCCATCTACAAGGGTCAAGCACTGGGCTGGCCGATCCTGGGCGAAGAAGCGACGGTGACGGCGTTCACGCCGGGCGCGCTGCGCGCCTATAGCAAACGGCAATATCGCGCCGGCGCCATGACCCTGGTTTCCTCGGGCGCGGTGTCGCATCAAGATATTCTCAAGCTGGTGGAGGAGAAATTCGCGTCCCTCACGGAGAGTGGAAATGGCCCCACATCGCCCGCGCATTACATCGGCGGCGATTTCCGTGACGAGCAGGATCTGGAGCAGGCGCACATCGTCTATGCCTTCCCCGGCGTTGCGGCGAACGATCCCGATTTCCATGTCGCCCAGCTTCACGCCATGGTCCTGGGTGGCGGCATGTCGTCCCGCCTGTTCCAGGAAGTACGCGAGAAGCGCGGCCTCTGCTATTCCATCTACGCCTTCACCAACAATTTCCAGGACACCGGCTTCACCGGCATCTATGCCGGCACGGGCGAAAAGGAAGCCGCTGAATTGTCGGCGGTGATCGCGGGCGAGATGGAAGCCATGACTGGCGCTATCAGCGATGCGGAACTCTCCCGCGCCAAGGCCCAGCTCAAGTCCGGCTTGCTGATGGGCCTGGAACGACCGGGCGCCCGCGCCGAGCAGATCGCAGGACAGATTTTCACACTCGGCCATGTGCAAAGCGTGGCCGAAATCGTGGCCCAGATCGACGCGGTGGATGTGACTGCGCTCAAACGTCATGCCGCGCGTATCATGGCAGAGCCGTCCATCGCCGCGGTAGGACCGGTGGGCCGGCTCGAACCCCACGATGTTTTCGCCGCCCGGTTCGCGCGCAAGCGCCAAGCGGCGGAATGATGAAGCCACCTCCGCCACAGGGAAAAATGCGCGCGATGATGCAGTCGCGCCCCATGGCGTTCATGCGCGGACTGACATTTCCCGGCGGCCAGCAGCCGGTCATTCGCGGTCAAGGCGTCTATCTGCGCTATCCCCGCATCGCCGATTATGCCAGCTGGGCCCGGCTTCGCGGCGAAAGCCGGGAGTTCCTCGCCAAATGGGAACCGGTCTGGGCCGACGATGAATTGACGCGCGGCGCCTTCCGCCGCCGCATTAAGCGCTATCACAAGGAAACGCGGCTGGATTCGGCCTATGTATTTTTCGTCTTCCGCGCCAGCGACGATACGCTGATGGGCGGCTGTACCTTGTCGAATGTCCGGCGCGGGGTCACGCAATGCTGCGCGCTGGGTTACTGGATCGGCGCGCGTTTCGCCCGCCAGGGTTTCATGACCGATGCGGTGCGGGCGTTGATTCCGTTCGTGTTCGGGACCTTGGGGCTGCATCGCATCGAAGCGGCCTGTCTGCCGGAGAATGAGCCGTCGCGCAGCCTTCTCGCCAAGGTGGGTTTCCGGGAAGAGGGGCTTGCCCGCAAATATCTTCTCATCAACGGCGAATGGAGCGATCACGTCCAATTCGCCCTGCTGGAAGATGAAGCTTCCTTGGCGGGCGGGGCGCGGCTAGGTTAGTCCGGTACCCGCCAAAAGAGTCGGATGCGTAAACCGCTTTTCCTTGCGTTGATCGGCCTTGTGTTCATGGGCCTCGCCACGGCTTTCGCCGCCGACGCGCCGCCGCATGCGGTCGATTTCGGATCCGATGCCAATGTCCTCAATCTTAGGCACGAGCTAACGCCCTATCACGCGCCCAGCGGACCGGAGGCGGACGGGTCCGCCTGGTATATGCTGGCGGTGACCAACAACAGCGTGCGGCCTGCCATCCGCGTGCTTCTGGCGGGACAGCCGCCGCGCATGGCGCTGAGACTTTTGCCGCGGCCGTCCCGTCCGGCGATCCTGGCGGTGGCGAGTTCGGATTCCGGCGTGGTGGTCGAGCCTGCCAAGGCCTATGGCGCCAGGGCTTGGCGCGTGATCATCCCGCCTGTCACCCAAGTGGGTTTGGCGGTGCGCGTAGGCAATGCCAGCGCGCCACCTTCGCTGCAGGCCTGGACGGAACCCGCACTGGCGTCCCACAACCGGCAGCTCGCGATCTTCATCACAGCGGTGGGCGCCTTGATCGCGGCCTCCGCACTGATCACGGCGGGTCTCGCAATCCTGATCGGGCATGCCGCGCCGCGCTGGGTGGCGATTACTTTGTTTCTGCTGTTGTGGAGCTGGCTGGCAGGCACCGGCATGTTCGACGCCAGTCTGGCCACCCGGATCGGCGGACCTTATGGACTTTCCGCGTTCCTGACGGCGCTGGTGCTGGCGGCGGGCGCAAGGCTTGCCGACGCCATCGTTCCGGTGCGCGAGATTCTGCCCAAGCGGCTGCGCCAATTCCGGCTCGCGCTCTATGGTCTTTGCGGATTGGGCGCGGCCGCTTATCTGGGGCTGCCGGGCGCGACGTTGGTGACCGACACGCTGATCGTGCCAGGTAGCGCGGCCGTCGCGGCCTATCTCTTTATCTGCGGCCGGCGGGGCCTGCGCGCCGCGCAAGTGATTGCGCCCAGTGCCGCCGCCTTCGCGCTGGTGGCGTTGGCCGCCGCCGTCACCAGCCTGGGCGGATTGGGCGAGACCTTGACCGCGCCCGCAACGACGGGCGGTTTCGCGGCGGCCGGCGCGGTGCTTCTGGCGCTGGCGGTGATCGCGAGCGAAGAGATCGCGGTCTTGCCTTTCCTCCACGGCTCCCATGCCGCGCGCCTTCTGGAAGCGCAGAGCGCGCCGAATGCAGCGCTCGACCCAGCTGCGCCCGTGGCCAATCTTGCCCTGGCCGCGATCGGCGCCGCGCATCAAGGCATCTTCGATCTGGATTTTCGGGCTCAGCTTCTGACGCTTTCGCCGGACGCCGCGCTGATGGCGGGTCTGCCGCGCCACAAAGTGACGCTGTCGCATTCGGATTGGACGGCGCGGCTTCACCCTGATGATCGCGACATTTATCGCGGTGCGCTGGAAACTTTCCGTAGCCAGCCCGGCCAGGCTTTCCGTCTGGAATTCCGCGCCAAGGGCCAGGGCGGAGGCTGGCGCTGGCTGGAGTTGCGCGCCAGCATCGTCAGCGAACAGGACGTCCCGTCGGATTGTCTGGGCCTTCTCAGCGACGTCACCGACCGCAGGGAAGCGCCGGCGCCCGCCGGCGATCCGCTCACCGGCTTGGGCGGACGGCCGCAGCTGATGGAGGCCATGGCCGGATTGGGCCCACAGCTGGCGGAAGCGCAGCTCGCCATGCTGGACCTCGACCGCTTCAAGGCCATCCATGCCAGCATTGGCGACGCCGGTGGCGATGCCATTCTTCTCCAGACGGCGCGGCGTCTGAATGAGCGCTTCGGGCGGGACGCGCGCATGTTTCGCATCGGCGGCGACGGCTTTGCGCTTCTATTTGCCGTTGGCAGCTTTGGGCCTCAGAGTCTCGGCGATGAGATGATCGAGCTCTGCAATCCGCCGCATCCTTACGACGGCCGCAATATCTTCGCGCCGGGCAGCGTGGGCATTTCATCGCATGAGAGCGATCCTGTGCGATTGCTGCGCAATGCCGAACTGGCGCTGGCGGCTGCCAAGAGCCGTGGCGGTGCTTGCGCCCTGGTCTATCAACAGAGCCTGGAATCGCAGGCGCGCGCCGACACGGTGGCGCTGGAAGCCGATCTGCGCCAGGCGCTGGAGGAAGGCCAGATTGAAATTTTCTATCAGCCGATCATGCGGCTCTCCGATCGCGCGGTGGCGGGGTTCGAGGCGCTGCTGCGCTGGCGGCATCCGGCGCGGGGGCTGGTGGCGCCCGCTGATTTCATCGCCCATTCCGAGGAAAGCGGACTGATCGTGAGTCTGGGCCGCTTCGCGTTGGAACGGGCGGCCAACGACCTCTCTCACTGGCAGCGCTATTTTCCGCTATCGCCGCCTTTGTTCGTCAGTGTCAATCTTTCCCCGCGCCAGTTGCGCGACTCCGGATTCGAAACGGTGTTGACTGAAGCGGTGCACAGCCATGCGCTGGCGCAAGGCACCTTGACCTTGGAAGTTACCGAAAGCGCTGCCGCCGAGGATCCCGACCTCACCGCCAGCCTGACGCGGCTGAAGGACTTGGGCGCGGGGCTGGCGATGGATGATTTCGGTACCGGCACGTCCAGTCTCAGCCGGTTTCGCGATCTGCCGTTCGACACGGTCAAGATCGACCGGGCTTTTCTCATTCGCCATAGCGAAGGTGGCGAGGCGGAGCGGGTGCTGCAATCGGTGGTGACGCTGGCTCATGATCTGGGGCGCAGCGTAGTGGCCGAAGGCGTGGAAAGCGCCGATGATGCCGACTGGCTGGCTTCGCTGGGTTGCGAATTCGGCCAGGGCTTTCATTTCTCTCCGCCGCTCAGCCCCGCTGACGCGCTGTCCTTCATCGCCCGCCATCACGACATGGCCGCGGCAACGTCTTCCTAACTTACGCATTTCCACTTTTTCGATAAGGAGCAGCAACAATGACGATTAAGGTGGGCGACCGGATCCCCTCGGTGACTCTGATGCAAATGCAGGACGGCGGGCCCAAGCCGGTTTCGACGGACGAATTGTTCAAGGGCAAGAAAGTGGCGCTGTTCGCGCTGCCGGGCGCTTTTACGCCCACCTGCTCGGCCAAGCATCTGCCCGGCTTCATTCAGCAGCACGGCGCGTTGAAGGCCAAAGGCGTCGATGCTATTGCCTGCCTTTCGGTCAATGACGCTTTTGTCATGGGCGCTTGGGGCAACCAGCAGGGCGCGGGCGACAAGGTAATGATGCTGGCCGACGGCAATGGCGATTTTACCCGCGCCGTGGGTCTGGAGATGGACGGCAGCAAATTCGGCATGGGCAAGCGCAGCCAGCGTTATTCCATGGTGGTGGATGACGGTGTGGTCAAATCGCTGAATGTCGAGGCGCCCGGTGCTTTCGAAGTCTCCAGCGCTAATCACATGCTGGCTCTGCTCTAGGCTAGCTTCGCCTTTAGATTCAGGATTGCTGAACGGGCGAGAAAATCAGCCCGCTCATTTTCCGCGTGTCCGGAATGACCCGGCACCCAGGTCCAGGCCACGGAAAGGTGGCGCTGTTGCTGTTCGTCCAGCGCGCGCCAGAGATCCTCATTCTTGACCGGCTTCTTATCGGCGGTCTTCCAGCCGCGTGCTTTCCAGCCGATGAGCCAGCTCTTGGCGCCGTCCATCACATATTTGGAGTCGGTGTAGATCCTGACCTCAGCCGGCTTCTTGATGGCGCGCAGCCCCTCGATCACCGCCATCAATTCCATCCGATTGTTGGTAGTATGGGTTTCGGCGCCCGACATTTCGCTTTCATGCTGGCCGCTGCGCAGGATCGCGGCCCAACCGCCGGGTCCGGGATTGCCGGAGCAGGCGCCGTCGGTAAACAACTCAATCGAAGACGTCACAATCCATACTCCCCGGCCTGCTTCACCTTGAGATGGAAGCGCAGCCGCTTGGCATATTCGCGAGGGTCTTTGGGCCGCACCAGCGCGTTGGGATCGGGATTGAGCCAGTCATAGAGGCGGGTCAACAGAAAGCGCAACGATGCGCCGCGCATCAGGATCGGCAAGGCATTCTGCTCGGCCGCCAGCAAAGGTCGGCCGGTCTGGTAGGCCGCGATCAAGGCCCGGCCTTTTGTGACATTGAAGGCGCCGTCCTGCTCGAAGCACCAACTGTTCAGCATCACCGCCAGGTCATAGGCATAAATGTCGTTGCAGGCGAAATAGAAATCGATCAAGCCGGAAACCCGCTCCTGCATGAACAGGACATTGTCCGGAAAAAGATCGGCATGGATGACCCCAGACGGCAACTCGGCGGGCCAATCCCGCTCTAGCCCGAAAAGCGCATCGGCGATCAAGGCACCCAGGCCGCGTTCCACGGCATCGGCGCGGGCGCGCGTTGCCTCCGCCAGCTCGTGCCAACCCTTCAGCGACAAGGCATTGGCGCGGGTAAGCCCGAAATCCCGTCCAGCCAGGTGAAGATCGGCCAGCGCGCGGCCCGCCGCGCCGCAATGGGCCGCGTCGGGCTTGCGCAGCGACACACCGCTCAGGAAGGTGAAAATGGCGCCCGCGCGCTCCTTGAGGACAAAAGACGGCTCGCCTGCGCGACTGCGCACAGGCTGCGGGCAGGAAAGACCATGACCGGCCAGATGCTCCATCAATCCCAGGAAGAAAGGCAGGTCGGACGTGTGAACGCGCTTTTCGTAGAGCGTCAGGATGAAAGCGCCTCGATCGGTCTGGAGGTAGAAATTGGAATTTTCCACCCCCTCGGCGATACCCTTGAAGGAGAGAGGCACACCGATATCGTAGCCGGCGAGCAGGCCCTCCAGCTCCTCAAAGCCGACATCGGTATAGACCGCCATGACGCCCCGATTTTGCGCCCGTTTCGGGCTGCTTCCCTTGGGCGGCATGGATAGGTAAAGTCCGCCGCCCAAAAGCAAAGAGGGCCGAGAAGTCGGCCGGTGCCTTCAAAAAGTCAAGCCTGAGCCGGACCTTAACACCCATGCTGCGTTCCCGATTCGCCATTCTCGGCCTCTGCCTTCTGACGCTCGCCGGCTGCAATACCGGCAAGGTGAATGTCTGTCCCGTGGCCGTGATCCTGGCCGATGCCGGACAGATGGCGGTCTTCCGCCAAGGCGCGGCGCAGGACCTTTCCGGCGAGGCCTATCGCGTGATGATGACCGGCGCGCGCTCCAGCTGCGACATCAACAAGAAGACCGGTGAGACGAATTCCTCTTTCCACCTGGACTTCCGCGCCACTCGCGCGCCCTCCGCCGACGGGGCGCAATATAGCGTGCCCTATTTCGTGGCGGTGACACGCGGCGACCAGATCATCGAAAAGCGCATCCTGACCGTGCGCTTCAGCTTCGCGCCGGGCGCCTCATCGGCGACGTTCGAGGAATCGCCGGACGATTTCGATCTCCATATGGAGAACGGCCATTTCCCTTATGAATATCAGCTGATGGCCGGCTTCCAGATGACGCCAGCGCAGGTGGACTATAACAAGAAGATGGGCCGCTTCGCGCCATGACATCCCTGGCGTTGGAGCTGTCGCGCGCCGCAGGCCAAGCCTTCGCCGCGGAAGGCCTGGATGAAGCTTTCGGCCAGGTTCAGGTTTCCGACCGGCCGGACCTGGCGCAATTCCAATGCAACGGCGCCATGGCCGCGGCCAAGGCGGCCAAGACCAATCCCCGCGCCGTCGCCGAAAGGATCGTTGCTCGGCTGAAAGCCGATCCGCGCTTTGCCAAGGTGGAGATCGCAGGCCCCGGTTTCATCAATCTGGATCTCACCGATGCCGCGCTCGATGCGCGCATCGCCGCGCCGGACGCGCCCACGTCTTCGAACGGCAAGACGGCGATTGTCGATTTCGGCGGCTACAATATCGCCAAGCCGCTGCATGTCGGCCATCTGCGGTCCACCATCATTGGCGACTGTCTTCAACGCCTGTTCCGCGCCAATGGCTGGACGGTAATCAGCGATGTGCATCTGGGCGATTGGGGCCTGCAGATGGGTCAGCTGATCTCCGAGATTGGCGTGCGCGGCATCGCGCCCGTCTATTTCGACGAGGCCTTCAAAGGTCCCTACCCGGAACAATCGCCGGTGACGATGGAGGATCTGGAGGAAATCTATCCGGCGGCCTCCGCCGCCTGCAAGACCGATCCGGCACGGCTGGACGCTGCGCGCCGCGCCACCCGGCAACTGCAAGAGGGCAGACCGGGTTATCGGGCGCTCTGGCGGCATTTTGTGAAAGTCTCGGAAAAAGGCCTTTCGCGCGAGACCGAAAGTCTCGGTGTAACCTTTGATCTGTGGAACGGCGAATCCAGCGTGCATGCGTTGATCGCGCCCATGCTGGACGATCTCAAGGCGCGCGGTTTTGCCCAAATGGACGAAGGCGCGCTGGTGATCCCTGTGGCGGAAGACAGCGACAAGAAACCCATGCCGCCGCTGCTTCTGTTCAAGTCTGATGGTGGCGTGCTCTACGGCACCACCGACATGGCCACAGTGGTCGAACGGATGCGGGATCAAGATCCCGACTTGATCCTTTATGTGGTGGATCATCGCCAGCACGGCCATTTCGAACAAGTTTTCCGCGCCGCCAAGAAGACCGGAATTTCCGGCAACGCACTTCTGGAGCATGCGGGCTTTGGCACCATCAATGGGCCAGACGGCAAGCCGTTCAAGACCCGGGCCGGCGGCGTGATGAAACTGTACGATCTGATCGCCATGGCAGTGGTGGAAGCCAAGTCGCGGCTGGCGGAGCAGGGGCTGGGTGAGGATTATTCGCCCGAGGAAAAGGAAACCATCGCCAACCAGATTGCGCTGGCGACCATCAAATTCGCCGACCTCTCCAATCACCGCACCACGGATTACATCTTCGACCTGGAGCGCTTCTCGAAATTCGAAGGCAAGACCGGGCCGTACCTGCAATATGCCGCCGTGCGCATCCAATCGATCCTGCGCAAAGCCCGCGGCGAAGGGCATGCGCCGGGGGTGCCTGCGATCCATTCCCCGGAAGAGCGCACGCTGGTCCTGCAACTTCTCTCGCAAGGCGACGTCCTGCTGGCGGCCGAACAGAAGCGCGCGCCCAACATTCTGTGCGACTATGCCTTCACCTTGGCGCAGAATTTCAGCCGCTTTTATGCCGCCCACCATATCCTGTCCGAATCGGATGAAGGCTTGCGGGCCAGCCGCCTCGGTCTTTGCGCCAAAGTGCTGGAGGTGATGACCGGGACATTGGGCCTTTTGGGCATCGCGGTTCCTGAAAGAATGTGAGTAACTTCGGGGGCTTGGCGCTTTGGTTTGACAGGGCGGACCCCCTCTTTATGATGAAACTTGACGGGCCCGTCCGCCGTGAGGCGCCGCAGTCCCGGCCGACATATGATCCCGCGCGGGAGAGACCCCAGCTTTCAGGGGCGCCGAAGGAGCAACCACCCCGGAAACTCTCAGGCAAAAGGACCGCGCAGGAGATGAACTTCTGGAAAGCGGCGAGGGCTTTTGTGCCTTAGCCCACCGAAGGGGTAATCCCGGTCATGCCGGGGGAAATCTCTCAGGTCCCATGACAGAGGGGTGCCGTGCCGCCTGGTTGGGCGGAACGAGACTCATTCTTTCGGGACCTGATGACGGATACGAACGAAAACCTGAAACGCACGCCGCTTCATGCATTGCATGTGGAGCTTGGCGCCAAGATGGTGCCTTTCGCCGGCTACGCCATGCCGGTGCAATACCCGGCGGGCATCCTGAAAGAACATCTGCACACCCGCGAGAAAGCGGGGCTGTTCGATGTCTCCCATATGGGCCAGGCTTTCCTGGACGGTGCCGATCCGGCAAAAGCGCTTGAGCGCGTCACGCCTGCCGATATTCAGGGCATCGCCGACGGGATGCAGCGCTACGGCCTGCTGCTGAACAATCAAGGCGGGATCAAAGACGATTTCATGACCACGCGGCTTTTTGGCGAGCGTGCGCTCTACCTGGTCGTTAACGCTTCCATGAAAGAACAGGATTTTTCCTATATCAGCGAACAGCTCTCGGGCGCGGCGACATTGAAGCCCGCGCCGGATCGCGCGCTGCTGGCGCTGCAAGGTCCGCAGGCCGCAGCGGCTTTGGAGCGTCATGCGCCTGGCGTTTCCGACATGATCTTCATGCAGGCGCGCCGCATGAATGTGGCCGGGGTTCCCGCCATCGTCAGCCGCACCGGCTATACCGGCGAAGACGGCTTTGAGATCTCGGTCGAAGGTCGCGACGCCGAGCGAGTCGCTCGCGCCCTGCTGGGCGAGCCGGAAGTGATGCCGATCGGCCTTGGCGCGCGCGACAGTTTGAGGCTGGAAGCGGGACTTTGCCTTTACGGCCATGACATGGACGAAAGCACCGATCCGGTGGAGGCCAACCTCACTTGGTCGCTGGGCAAGCGCCGCAGGCACGCGCGGGATTTTCCGGGCAGCGCCGGTATCCTGGAGCATTTGTTGAACGGCGCTGGAAAGAAGCGCGTGGGCCTTCTGCCAGACGGCCGGGCGCCGGCGCGCGAAGGCACCGAGATTGTCGACAAAAATGGCCGGGTGATCGGGCGTGTCACCTCGGGCGGCTTCGGCCCCAGTCTGAATGCGCCCCTGGCGATGGGGTATGTCGAGACGGAATTCGCCGCCAATGGCACGGGCGTGGACCTGCTGGTGCGCGGCAAAGCGTTGCCCGCGCAAGTCGTGGCGATGCCTTTCGTGCCCAACCGCTACAAGCGGGCCCCAAAAGATAAATAAGGAATAATAGGAGTTCGATATGAGCGAAGTGCGTTTCACGGATCAACATGAGTGGGTCCGCCTTGACGGCGACGAAGCCACCGTGGGCATCATCCGTCACGCCGCCGAGCAATTGGGTGATGTCGTGTTCGTGGAATTGCCGGCGGCCGGCCGCAAGG
>Ga0134128_10000293_pt1 | contig 70968 bp, 43 predicted proteins | sample KB31754_FD_96462 | JGI IMG/M metagenome (GOLD analysis project Ga0134128, IMG submission 96462) | Terrestrial soil microbial communities with excess Nitrogen fertilizer from Kellogg Biological Station, Michigan, USA - KB3-175-4 | ecosystem: Environmental > Terrestrial > Soil > Unclassified ... | reverse complement strand
GCCCGCCTCCGCTTCGCCGGCTGCAGGAGCATCCCGCACTTATCAACCCTTGTCAAACCGCCTTCGCCGCATACACGACCGTCCCACTTTTATCTGTGCCAACCATGGGGCGCACTCCAGTTTACCCGCTCCTGCCGGCTCTTCACCAGTGTCATATTTAGACTGGTACAGTCTGGCGGGCAACACCAACCGTGTGCCACCGTCAACCTCAGCGCTGCTAAAAATGTCGGCCGAGGATGGCACATTTCGAGCCCTTTTTCTAATGGTGTGCACCCCAAAAGTGAGACACGAAACGTTGGCGCACCAATGAACCAAATTGCAACGCTCGCGATTGCTCAACCGGCCCGGAGCCGGCTGACCGATAATGGTTTTACTGGATGAGTCCCGACCTATATCCTGTAGCCGTTACCGGAGCATCCGGTTTCATCGGAAGTGCTCTCACCCGCCATGTCCTAAGCAATGGCCGGGGCCCAGTCTGCGCGGTTGATGATATAGGCACGGACGGTCGCTTCCAAGACCTATCCGGTCTGGCGCTGGCCGATTTCTTCGACTCCAGCGATTTCCTGCGCCGCATCGAGTTGGACCGCGGCCTTCCGCCTCTGCGTGCCATCCTTCACCTCGGCGCTTGCAGCGATACCACCGAGACCAATGGCGATTTCCTGATGCGGAACAATTTCGCCTACACCCGCGCCTTGGCGGAATGGTGCCTTGGCCACGGCGTGCGCTTCATCTACGCCTCCAGCGCCGCCACCTACGGCGACGGCGAGCTCGGCTACGACGATGATCTCGCGCTGTTGCCACGCCTGCGTCCGCGCAACAAATACGCTTTTTCCAAGCACGCTTTCGATCTCTGGGCGCGTGAGCACGGCGCCTTCACCGGTCCCGGCGCCATCACCGGGCTGAAATACTTCAATGTCTTTGGGCCCAACGAGTACCACAAGGGCGAGATGCGAAGCATGGTGCTTAAGGCCTACGAACAAATTCAGGCCACGGGCAAGGTGCGCCTTTTCAAATCGCACCGCCCCCAGTTCGCCGACGGCGAGCAGGAGCGCGACTTCATCTACGTCGAGTGCGCTGTCGCCATCACCGCCTGGTTTCTGGACCACCCCGAGGCCGCCGGCATCTACAACATTGGGGCAGGCGTCGCCCGCACCTGGAACGATTTGGCAACAGCAGTATTTGCCGCGCTGGGACGGGAACCGCAAATCGAATATGTCGCGATGCCGGAGGCGATCCGCAACGCCTACCAATACTCCACCCGCGCCGACCTCACCCGGCTGCGGGCCGCCGGCTGCGGGTTGCCCATCCGCTCGCTGGAAGAGGGCGTTCTAGACTACGTGCAAAATTACCTGACCACCGCCGACCCCTATTTGCGGGCCAGTTCCATATGAAATCGGCAGCGCTCGCTACGACGAAGATCAGCCGCCAGCTCCGCGCCTTGCGGGGCAGGCGCGTGGCGGTGATCGGCGACGCCATTCTCGACGAATTCCTGTGGGGCGATGCCACTCGGATTTCGCCGGAGGCGCCGGTGCCGGTGGTCTTACTGGAGCGTCGCAGCCATTCCCTCGGCGGCGCCGCCAATGTCGCCGCCAATATCGTCGCCTTGGGCGGCGAAGCGCTCCTCTTCGCACCGGTGGGCGCCGATGATGCCGGAGACAGGTTGCGAGCCTTGGCCGGCGACGCCGGAGTCGGTACGGGATGGCTCGTGCCTCAACCCGACCGCCCCACGACGGTGAAGCATCGTGTGTTCGCCCGCAACAAACATCTGCTCCGTTTCGACCAGGAAGTCACCGCGCCTCTCGCCGCGACCGCTACGCGGCAACTTCTGGCCGCGCTGGCGGCGCTTCCCCGGCTCGACGCCGTGATCGTTTCCGACTACGCCAAAGGCTGCGTCACCCCAGCGCTCGTGAGCGGAATAAGTCGTCTCTGCCAAGCCCGCCGCATCCCGTGGTGCGTCGACCCCAAACTGGTGACGCTCCGCTATCGAGGAGCAACGGTGATGAAACCGAATTTGGTCGAGCTGGAGCGCATGGCGGGCGCCCCCGCTTCCGACCTGCCCAGCCTCCGCCTCGCGGCGGCGCGCGTGCTGCGGCAACAGCGGTGTCTCCATCTATTGGTCACCCGCGGTCAGCACGGTATGGCGTTGTTTGGGCCGAACAACAGCGAGACGCTGATCGATGGCGCCGGTCAACTGGTGGCCGATGTCACCGGCGCGGGTGATACGGTGAGCGCCGTGCTTGGACTGGGACTGGCTGCCGGCCTCGCCGTATCGGAGTCGGCCGCCCTTGCCAATCTTGCCGGCGGCTTTGTCGTGAGCGTCCCCGGAACCGCCGTGGTGCGCCCCGAAAACATTCTCGCCCAACTGTAGAAATCCACGTTCCGGTCCCATCTTAGCGGCGCGGTGGGCGCGGCCAGATCGATTCTGGCCGCGCCGGTCGCGCCGTTTTGTCTGTTAAACTAACAACTTCGGCGGCGTAGCTCAGCCGGTTAGAGCGACGGTCTCATAATCCGTAGGTCAGTGGTTCGAGTCCACTCGCCGCCACCAGGCCACACGACGCGCAACGCGAATGAACCCCCTATGAATCCGATCGATTCGCTGTTCCGCGCGAACTTCGAACGCAGCCAGGCCGTAAAGGCGGCCACGCTCGAAGCGCTGCTGCCGGCCATGCTGCAAGCGGCCGACGCCATGGTCGCCGTTTACCAGGCTGGCGGCAAGGCGATCTTCTGCGGTAACGGCGGCAGCGCCGCTGACGCCCAACATCTTGCCGCCGAGTTTGTCGGCCGCTACCTCGCTGAGCGCCGGCCCTTGCCGGCGCTCGCGCTCCACGCCAACGCCAGTTCGCTCACCGCCATCGGCAACGACTACGGCTACGAGCATTCCTTCGCCCGGCCGCTCGAGGCGCTGGCCCGGCCCGGCGATATCGTCGTCGGGCTTACCACATCCGGCAACTCCGCCAACATCGTCGAGGCCTTTCGCCGCGCCCGCGCTCTCGGTTTGACCACCATCGGCATGACCGGCCAGGGCGGAGGCAAGCTGCGTGAGCACACCGATATCCTGCTCGACGTCCCCAGCCGCGAGACGCCGCGCATCCAGGAGTGTCATATTTTGATTGGCCATTGCTTATGCGAAGCCGTCGAGAAGGCGCTGTTTGCCTGAGCGTCGCTTCGTCGTAATAGGCGCTCGCGGCCAGTTGGGCCAGGAGTTCTTGCGCGTTCTCGGCGAGCGTGCCGTCGGCCTCGATCGTTCCGAGCTTGAACTCGGCCACGGAGTCGAGGCCCTCGCCCGCGTCCTCGCCCCGCTGCGTCCAGCGGCCATCATCAACGCCTCGGCCTTCAATCAAGTCGATGCCGCCGAATCCCAGCGTCGTGCCGCGCTCGCGGCCAACGCCGTCGGACCCGGAGAACTGGCCCAGCTCTGTGCCCAGCGTGACTGGCCTCTGTTGCATTTCGGCACGGATTACGTGTTCGGCGCTGACGGCCTCACCCGCCCGCGCACCGAGGCCGACCCGCCGGCCCCAGTCAACTTCTACGGCTATTCCAAATTGGTGGGCGAAACCGCGGTGCTGCGCGCCCACCCCCGAGCTCTCGCCGTCCGTGTCGCCCATCTTTTCGGTGGTCATTCGCTCGCCGCTGGGCGCGCCAACCTGGTCGAACGATTCGTCGAACTTGCGCGGCAAGGCAAGCCCATTTACGCCACCCGCGGCCAAGTGCTCAATCCCACCTCGGTCATTGACCTTGTTCCCCGCTGCCTGGAATTGCTCGACCGCCAAGGCTACGGATTGTTTCACCTGACCGGCGAAGGTACCTGCACGGCAACCGAATTCGCCGCCGAAATTCTTCGCCTCGTCCGCCTCAATACGGCCATTGTCGAAGTCGACCAGGATGCCCGCCCCGCGCGCCGCTCCCACTACACCGCACTCGAGAACCGGCGTTGGAATGATTCCGGAGCGGTGCCCATGCCGCACTGGCGCGAATCGCTGGCGCGCTACCTGTCCCAACCTCAGTTCACGTGAATGCTTCCGCTGCCGGCGTGCGCATCAAGCGTTGCCCGCACCGCGCCGCCCGCGCCGTCGCCCATCACGCCCTCCCAGTGATGGCGCTCGATACGCCCCTGCACGCGCACCGGATGGTTGACATAAATGCCGCCCGACCCCGTGTCCAGCCTTACGTCTGCCACCGTTTGCGACGGCAATGAAAGCTGAATCGCGCCGGAAGAGGTCGAGACATCCCAGCGGTGGGCGCCCACCAGATCGCCGCCCACGCGGATCGTTCCGCTCGAGGCGCGCGCCTCGAGGTCGCCGCTGACCTGGTCGAGCTCCATGCCGCCGCTGGCGGTATGCACGTCGCCGCCATTGTCAAGCCGACGCACGTTAATGCGCCCGCTACCAGTGGACGCGCTCAGGCGCCCGCCCACTTCGTTGCCCTCAATCGAGCCGCTGCCGGTACTGAGTCGCGCGTCGCCCGATACGCGGTCAAAACTGATCCGCCCGCTGCCGGTTTCGGCCCGCAGGTTGCCGCCCAAGTCGCTCACTTGTAAGTGTCCCGAACCAGCCTCCAAGTCAGCGCCTCCGGTGATGCCGCTCACATCGATGGCGCCCGAGCCGGAGTGCGCCCGCACTTGGGTGTTGGCCGGCGTGGTGATCACATACGAAATGGATAGATGATCGCCCCAGCCGAAGTCAACGCCTTGCCGCAAGTTGTGGATCACCACCGAGTCGCCCGTCTGCTCGACCGGCGGATTATTCTCAATCTGTTTTACGCGCCCCATGTCGGGACTGGCGAACCAGTCGTCGCTCTGCCGGATAGTCGCGTCCACCATGACTGTTTTTCCCTCACCGCGGGCGATGCTGATCGAGCCCGACCCAGTCGAGACGTCAAGCCTGACGGCGCCTGATACCTTGAATGTCCGGTGAAAGCTTCCCACCACATCGTCAGCATGGGCCGGGCAGGCGGCCACCCATAGAGCGGCGGCGCAGGACAGGGCGAATACAACCGTGGATTTCATGGCTAACCCTGTATACGCTCCGGCCACCGTTTCAGTTCCTTGAGCTTAATCCGCCGCCGTCAACTGTTCGCCGCCGGGAAGAGACGCCCACTTCTCCAACAGCGTGAGGCTGGCGGCATAGTCGAGCTCGCCCAGGCCTTCTTCGGTGGCGACCGCGTAAACCTCTTCCACCGTCTCCAGCGCCGGCAGTTTCACCCGCAGCTCCCGCGCGTGGTCGAGCATGAGGTGGATGTCCTTTAACATCAACCGCAAGGGGAAATTAGCCTTGAAGTCGCGCTTCTCGATCGCCGCAGTCTTGTAATCACTGACCCCGCTGCGTAGCATGGTCGCGCCCATGATGGAAAGCATCTGCTCCGGCGCCACGCCGGACTTTTCCGCCAGTACCAGGCCTTCGCTCAATCCTTGGTAAATCAGAACGATGTTAAGGTTCATGGCCAGCTTCGCCGACAATCCCATGCCATTGGCGCCGATATGGAATACCCGCTGCCCCATGGCCTTGAAGAGCGGCTCCAGCGCTTTGACCGTCGCCTCGGCGCCGCCAACGATAAACACCAACTGGCCCGCTTCCGCCCCTTTACGCGAGCCCGTGACCGGGCAATCAACCATCGTTGCCCCGCGCTGAGCCAGCTCCTGCGCCAATTCCCGGCTGACGCGGGGAGAGATCGTGCTCGAATCCGCCACCAATAATCCCGGCCGTGCATGGGCAATCACGCCGTCAGGTCCGCGCAAGACCTCTTCTACCGCGGCCGTGTCACTGAGGCACAGCCAGACTACCTCGGCGCCGTCAGTACCTTCCCCAGGGCTCGCCACCCAGTTGGTGCCCGGAATGTCAGCCTTTTCACGGGTCCGGTTCCATACCCGCACCTCATGGCCGGCTTTGGCCAGATTGGCCGCCATCGGCCCGCCCATGATGCCCGTCCCCAAAAATGTGATTTTCATGCCCTGCAATCCCCAATTTCAACGGTACCACGCACTACACTTGATGCCATGCCCCACCTGAGCGGACTGATGGCCGGACTGAGCCATCTCATCATCAATCTCATCTCCGCCCTGGGCTACTGGGGCGTTGTGCTGCTCATGGCTATCGAGTCGGCATGTGTGCCCCTGCCGTCTGAAATCATTCTGCCGTTTGCCGGGTTTCTCGCCTCCACCGGCCGTTTCCGCCTTTTTTGGATCGCAATTGCCGGGGCCTTCGGCTGCAATCTCGGCTCCATGGCCGCCTATGCTGTCGGCTACTACGGTGGCCGCCCGCTCGCCCTTCGTTACGGGCGCTGGCTCTTAATTGCCCCCGGCGACCTCATCCGGGCCGAAACTTGGTTTGCCAAGCATGGCGAAGCCACTGTATTCATTAGCCGCATGCTGCCCGTAGTCCGCACGTACATCGCCCTGCCGGCCGGCGTCGCCAAAATGCCGCTGGGGAAGTTTCACGCCTACACCTTTTTGGGTTCTCTTCCGTGGTGCTGGCTGTTGGCGTACGTAGGTTTCCGTTTGGGTAGCAGGTGGGAGAATATTTCGCCCTACTTCCATAAATTTGACATGGTCTTTGGACCGGCTCTGGTTGTGCTCATCATTTTTGTCGCGATCCGTCATGGCAGGTCCCTGCGAATTTCCCATTCCTGAGACAAAAATTAACTTTTAGTTATTTATGAACAACAGTCATAAAAGAGAACTGCTGGTCATGTCAATGGACAAGCGGAAAATGCTGGTTTCGCATGGGGTTTATCGCTTTCCATGACTTTGGCAAGCCAGTTGCTCATAGTATTGTCGAGACAGCTTGACCTCGAAAGCCTGCTGAGGTTGAGTAAAAAAAAGAAAGCCGACTTTTCCGGGGGGAAGCGAGTCGGCTTTCTTTTTTGTTTTGGTACTCCAGCGCGGCTCCCACCACATCTAAGCTTTGAATGTCGATGCGGCCTCATTTAGCCGTTCTCGTCTTGGCCTTGGCGCTCAATTTCGCCCCTGGGCTTGCGGCGCAAGCTCCGCCTTTGGTCGCAGTGCAAGCAGCGGTAAACAATCTCCAAACAGCGGTGGCCGCGCTGGACCCAGCGACACTGCACGGCAACGCGGAGCAAAAGCAGGCGCTCGCCGCCGGGCAGGCGTCGCTTCAACGCAACTTGCAGAATGCAGTGCCGGGACTGATGACCGCATGGCAGGCTGCGCCGCAGGACGCCAGTGTTGGGTTCCGCCTTTATCGCGATCTCGAAGCTGTGCTGACTGTCGCCCAACGGGAGTCGGATGCCGGCGCCGCATCGCTTGCCCCCAGTGCCGATCAGCTTCGTACCGCAATCGACCAACTGGGCGATTGGGTTGAGGCACAGTCGGCGGCGCAATTCACCGAACTCACCCGCGACCGCCAGCAACTGGCCGCCGCTGCGGCCAAAGTGGCGCCCGCGCAAGCGCCACCGCCGCCGCTTGTGATTAGCGATGCCAATGGGACATCGTCAGGTGCATCGCACGCGACCTCAAAACCCGCCAGCAAAACCAAACCGGCGGCCAAGCCCAAGACGAGCTCGCCGCCGGCTTGTTGTAATTAGGTTCGGCTATCCCCGCATTGCCGGCACGGAAACCTCGGTCGGTGTCTGCCGCTCGATTCGCATTCCGTAGAACGAACGGTAAACGTAGACCAGCGCGATTATGAGGAAAACAACCGCCAGCACATGACCCAGGAATGAGCCGTTGCGAGCGGTCAGCGAAACCGCCAATTCGACCGCCAACAATCCAAACAGGGTCGTGAATTTAATGATCGGATTGAGCGCCACCGAGGAGGTGTCCTTGAACGGATCGCCGACCGTGTCGCCGACCACGGTTGCCGCATGCAGAGGTGTGCCCTTCTGCTTCAACTCGGTCTCGACGATTTTCTTGGCGTTGTCCCATGCGCCGCCGGCGTTGGCCATGAAGATCGCTTGGTACAGTCCGAAGAAGGCAATCGCCACCAGGTAGCCAATGAAGAGGAACGGCTCGGCAAAGGCGAACGCCAGGGTGAGGAAAAACACCGCAATAAAGATGTTGATCATGCCCTTCTGTGCGTACTTGGTGCAGATCTCAACCACAGCCTTGCTGTCCGACACTGAAGCCTTCACCACATCGGTCAAGCGAATGTTTGCCTTGATATACTCCACCGCGCGGTAGGCGCCGGTGGTCACCGCCTGTGTCGCCGCGCCGGTGAACCAGTAGATCACCGCGCCGCCGGCCAGGAGGCCCAGCAGAAAGGGAGGATACAGTATCGAGAGCTTGTCGAGGTTGACCGTCAAGCCATTGGTCAGCGCCACAATGATCGAGAAAATGAGCGTGGTCACGCCCACCACCGCAGTGCCGATCAGCACCGGCTTGGCGGTGGCCTTGAAGGTATTGCCCGCGCCGTCGTTCTCTTCCAGGTTTTCCTTGGCGCGCTCGAAATCGGGAGCAAAGCCAAAGCGCGATTGCATTTCCTGCCGAATGCCCGGCACCTGCTCGATCAACGACAGTTCGTACACCGATTGCGCGTTGTCGGTCACCGGTCCATAGGAGTCCACAGCGATCGTCACCGGCCCCATGCCCAGGAATCCGAAGGCCACCAAGCCGAAGGCAAAGACGGCCGGCGCCACCATTAGGTTAGGGTCGGCTAGGCCGTAGGTGCTCACGCCATAGGCGGCGGCCATCAGCGCCAGCATCGTGGCCCCCAGCCAGAATGCGCTGAAGTTCCCGGCTACAAAGCCCGACAGAATGTTCAGCGACGCTCCGCCCTCTTCGGATGAAATCACCACCTCGCGTACGTGCCGCGATTCGGTCGAGGTGAAGACCTTGACCAACTCCGGAATCACAGCGCCGGCGAGCGTGCCGCAGGTGATCACCGTTGACAGCTCCCACCACAGCGACGGGTTGCCGCCGATATCGGGAATGACATAGTAGGAAACGATATAGGTTGCGATGATGGAAACGATCGAGGTCAGCCATACCAGAGAGGTCAGCGGTTTTTCGTAGTTGAACTTCTCCGCATTGCCATACTTGGCCTTGGCAAACGCCTCGTTGAGAAAGTATGATCCGCCGGCGGTGAGAATCATCACGATGCGCATGATGAAGATCCAGACCAGCAGTTGCACCTGCACCAGCGGGTTCTTCACCGCCAGAATGATGAAGGTGATGAGCGCCACGCCGGTCACGCCATAGGTTTCAAAACCGTCCGCCGAGGGCCCGACCGAGTCGCCGGCATTGTCCCCGGTGCAATCGGCGATCACGCCCGGGTTGCGGGCGTCATCTTCCTTTACATTAAAGACAATCTTCATTAAATCGGCGCCGATGTCGGCGATCTTGGTGAAGATGCCGCCCGCCACGCGCAGCACCGCGGCTCCCAGCGACTCGCCGATGGCGAAGCCGATGAAGCAGGGGCCGGCATAGGCACCGGGTATGAACAGCAAAATAGCCAACATGATGGTCAGCTCGATCGAAATCAGCACCATCCCGATGGACATGCCGGCGCGCAGCGGAATCGCATAGCAAGGAAACGGCTTTCCCTTGAGGCTGGCGAAGGCGGTGCGCGAATTAGCGAAGGTGTTAACTCGAATGCCATACCAGGCCACGGCATAGCTGCCGCAAATGCCGAGCAGGCTAAACAGCAGGATAATGATGACCTTGGCGGCGGAGAGCTGGTCAAAATACCCGAAATAGATGACGATGATCACGCCGATCAGGCATTCCAGCGCCAGCAAAAATTTGCCCTGGGTAAACAGATACGTCTTGCACGTCTCCCAGATCAGTTCCGATACCTCGCGCATCGACGAGTGGACCGGCAGGTCGCGCAGCTTCGAGTAGGTGATAAAGCCAAAGATCAGGCCCAGCGCGCAAATCAGCAATCCCCACATGAGGATGGTGCGGCCGCTCGTTCCCAAAAATGTGCCCTGATTAAGGTCGGGAACAATTAATTGTGCCTCACCCCCACTGGGTGCCTGGGCAAAGCCGTGGGGAACGGCAATGGCGACAAAGCCGAGAACCAGCAGTGCCGACAAGACCAGCCGCACGGAACGGCGGCGGAAAAGAGCGGTGACCGGATACACATAGGGCGCAAGCGCGCGATTCATGAACAAGGGGTAGTCCTCCAAAAATAGGTCGGCGAGGCGCGCCTCGGACGGCGCTTAAAGAGGATAGCGCAGGTGCCGCGATTGTGCAACCCGCATCGAATGAGAGGCGTTCCGCCCAGCCGCATCGCCTCTCGCGGGGCGGAGTAAGACACCAGTCACCCCGTTTCTGCCGCAGACTAATGGGGCGAGGCCATCTGGCCTCATCGGGCCTTAATCAATATATTCTGTTTGTAAATATGCGGATTCTTTGGTATATATTGTAAGCGGTCAGAGGAGGATGTGGATTTATGCGGTCATTTAGTGTGGCTCGTTGGATTATGAATGTGTTTCTGGTCGGCGCCCTCGCGGCTACGGCGTTCGCGCAAGTCAATAGCACGCTCAGCGGCACGGTGACGGATGCCAGTAAGGCTTCGGTTCCCGGCGCCGCCATCACGGTGGTAAATCCCAGCACCGGATTGAAACTGAGTGCTTCCACCGATGCCCACGGATACTGGGCCCTACCCGCCATGCCCGCCGGCACCTATGAGGTGACTGTCACCCATGTCGGGTTTCAGACTCAGTTGGTCTCCAACGTCAAGCTTGACGCTGGTGTCCCTGCCGCGGTGAATGTGGTTCTCAAGGTGGGGGCGAATACACAGTCCGTGGAAGTCACGGCGGGCGCCGAGGTCCTGCAGACTACCACCGCCGCGGTCACTTCGACCATTCAGGGCGACCAAATTGCCGAATTGCCCTTCACGAGCAGGAACGTCACTGAACTTATCGCGACCCAGCCCGGCACCCAGACCGGTGATGCGGTGCGACAGTCGCTGATCAACGGCCTGCCGCAATCGGCCATTAGCCAGACGATGGACGGCATCAATATTCAGGACAACAGCGCCAAGAGCACGGACGGAATTTTCGTTTCCGTTTTTCCCCGCACCGACGCGGTGCAGGAAGTGACCGTGAACACCGCGACAGAAGGTGCCGATAGCCTTGGTCAGGGTGCTGTGCAGATGAAGTTTGTCACCCGTTCGGGAACCAACCAGTGGCACGGAGACCTGTTCGAACAGAATCGTAACCGGGCACTGGAGGCGAATTACTTCTTTAACCAAGCCTCGGGCCTGCCCAAGGACAAGCTGAACCTCAACGAGTTTGGCGGCGCCGTGGGTGGACCACTCCTCAAGAATAAAGTCTTCGCGTTCTTCACGGTGGAGGCGTTCCGGTTGCCGCAGTCTTTTCTGATCAACAATCAGAATTGGCTCGAGCCGTCGGCGGCGAGCGGTATATTCACCTACAAGGATTCGAATGGCGCGGTTCAAAATGTGAACTTGTACCAATTGGCGGCGGCGCAGGATGCCAAGCTGCCGAGCAACGTCCGGCAATTTCCCACCGCCCCGGATCCGCTGCTCGCCAAAACCGAAGCCCAGATCCAAAGCCTGGTGACACAGAGTGGACTGGCGCAGGTAAGCCGGGTTGCCTCGAGCAACGATTTCAACCGCTACAACTTCAGCTCGGCGCCGGCGACCTTCAATAATCGCAATTTCCCGGTGGCGCGCTTTGACTGGGACGTCAATTCGAAAACGCGACTGAGCTATATCACCAATTGGCAGACTAACGACCGGCATCCCGATGCGCTCAACGGCACGGTACAGATTTTGCCGGGAACGGGCACGGTTCTGGGATCGCCCGAGGTCGCCGATCAGATCGGCGAGGAATTCACTGACGACTGGCAGGCGCGGACCGTCTTCTCGCCCTCGATCACCAACTCCTTCAACATCGGTATCGAAGGCGGCAATGTCTGGTTCAGCTCGGGCCTGTCGCCGGCGCCCTACGCGCAGTGGAACAACGTGCTGCCCAGCTTCAACGGCTACATCACCAATCCCTACCGTTCGACAATTGACAGCCAATCCAAGCGCAATACGCCCGTGCTGGATATGAGCGACTCGGTGTCGTGGCTCAAGGGCGGACACCTCATGCAGTTCGGGGTGGATTTCTCCGATGTTAGCGGTTATACGTCCGGCAACGGTTCGCAAATTCTGCCCACCCTTACCCTTTCGAACCTGAGCACCGATCCGGACAATTCAGGCAGCACAAGCTTGTTCACCACCTCAACGCTGCCCAATAGCAGCTCGACCCAGCGTTCGGATGCCGCGGCGCTGTATGCCGTACTGACCGGCCGCGTCTCGGCGGTGGCCGCATCAGCCGCCCTCGATCCAACCACCGGCACGTATGGCAAGTTCCACGCCGTGACCGACACGCGCCAACGCGAGTTTGCGGTATATGCGCAGGACAACTGGAAGGCGACGACGCGACTGACGCTGAATTACGGATTGCGCTTCGATAAGCAGTTGCCATTTGAGGATCTCTTCGGCACGACCACAGATCCCGGTCTAGCGGGTATGTATGGCGTGAGTGGAATCGGCAACCTTTTCCAACCGGGAACGTTGACGGGTGTTGCGCCCGCTTTCCAGCAGGTGGCCAAGGGTTCCTATTCCTATAACCAGAGCTACAAGTTCGACCCGACCTTCGGCTTCGCCTATCAGTTGCCACAATGGGGCGGGCCCATGCGCGCCTTGCTGGGCTCGAACTCAGTCGTGCGCGGAGGCTTTGCCATATCCAACATTCAGGAGGGCATCGGCGAATTCCAGGGCGTTCTTGGCCGCAATCCGGGTGGAACGCTTTCGATCTCGACCAGCCCCACCACCACACCCTCGGTGTTCGCTCCGGGCAGCGTCTATTTCAGCGATGCCAGTTTCCCCACTCTGGCCCCGGCGACAATTGATCCGGCGTTCCCAAAGACAAGTTACCCAATACCGGTGCAGACGAGCAATTCGCTGAACAGTTACGACCCCAACCTGAAGATGGAATACGTTTCCTCCTGGGACTTCGGATTCCAGCGGGCGTTCGGCGCCAACACGGGGCTGGAGATCCGCTACGTGGGCAATCACGGAACCAACTTGTTCCGCACCTTGAATCTGAACGAAGTCAATATTTTTGAGAACCACTTCCTGAACGAATTCCAGGGAGCGCAACAAAACCTGGCCGCCAACCAAAAAACAAACCCGAATTCGACTAGTTTTGCCGGCGCCAACCCCACCCCAATCTTGGCGGCGGCGCTGGGAAAAACAAGTGATCAAACCACAGCCACTCGTTTGCAGGAGGGCGCGGCTGGAGCTTTAGCCGCCAGCATAGCCACCAATTCGGCCGAAATGGCCAGCCTGGTCAAGGCTGGCTTCCCGGCCAATTTCTTCGTTGTCAATCCGGCGACCAACGCGGCGGTGAACTTGACGACCAATGGCGGCGATAGCACCTACAACTCCTTGCAGTTGGTTCTGACCCGGCGCATGGCCTCGGGCCTCCAGGTGCAGGGAAGCTACGTGTGGTCGCATTCGCTCACCAACACTGGCAATGCGCCGTTCACATTGCGCGACTTGGCGGCTGACAAGGCGCCGTCCTTCGGTGACCAGCGGCATGCCATCAAGTTCAACTGGATTTATCAACTGCCGGTTGGCGCCCATCATTTACTGCTGGGCAACTTGAAAAGCGGGCTAGCTAACGGCTTTGTCTCTAATTGGTCGTTCGATGGCGTGGCGCGCGTGCAGAGCGGTACGCCGGAGGAGCTCGGCAGTGGCACCGCCTTCGCGACAGTGAACAACAACGATCCCGGAGTGGTGCTGCACAATCTGACGCCGACCCAACTGCAGGCGGAGATGCGGCCCTACATCGTGGGCGCGGATCCGAACGCGGTTGTCCAGTACCTGCCGCAGGCGCTGATTGACAACACCAAGGCTGCCTTTGGAGTGGCGGGAACCTTGAACCCGGGCGCGGCTTATATTGGCCCGCCGACGGCAGGCCAGTTCGGGCAGCGTGTATATCTATATGGTCCTTGGACGAACAAGTTCGACATGAGCTTGGCCAAGAATATACCCATATACGAGCGCCTGAATCTCAATCTGCGGGTCCAGGCGTTAAACGTGTTCAACGCTATTAACTTCCTGCTGCCAACGCAGGGGCTCTCCTCGGTGAACAGCCAAACCTTCGGACAGACTACCAACTCCTTCCGGGATTTCAGCAACACCAACGACCCCGGCTCGCGGACGGTTGAGTTCGTGATCCGGCTCGTTTTCTAACCAAGGCAAGCCTCCTTCACAATCGAGGCGATCCGGCGGATCGCCTCGACCCGTTTCATCCAACTCGAGCGTTTGGCGGACCGCCAGGCCGGCGGCATGGCCGTGGCCCGGGATGGTCACTTCATCCGCCACACTCACGCGTTAGTCCGTCACACCGCATTCAAGTACGGCGCGCGCCGCTTCGTGCTAACATCTCCGCCAGTTATGCCGTATCTGGTCGCAAACAGCGGGCCTGAGTCAGGACGGCGCATTCCCATACCACCCCAGGGATTGGCCATTGGGCGCGTTGCCGATGCCAACCAGATGGCGATCGCCGACCCCGGAATCTCCCGCCGGCACGCCCGCATCACGTTCTCCTCGTCGGGCGAGGCCCGGCTCGAAGATCTTTCCGTCAATGGCAGTTATGTGAACGATCACCGCGTTCACGAGCCGACGACACTCGTATCCGGCGACGTCGTTCGTTTCGGAACGCACAGCTATACCTACGAGGGCCCTGTCCCAGCTCGCGCACCAGGGCCCTCATCATCCTTCGCCGCCGCCGCTCCGCAACGATCCGCGGCGTCGCCGCGCGCCGGGGCCGAACCCCGATGCTGGCTGCAACTGGTCGTAGATCAACGATCGTCGTCGCAAATCGATCTGCATCCGCCCGGGTTGCGGATTGGACGCACCGCCGGCGCCGGGCGCCTGCTGATCGCCCATCCCACCGTCTCCACCACCCACGCCGAGATTGCCGTTGATGCTGAAGGCCACGCCCGCTTGCGCGACCTCGACTCCACCAACGGTACGTTCGTCAATGGCGAGCCGGTTCACGATCACAGCCTGGAAGAAGGCGATCTGATCCAGCTCGGATCCTGTGAAAGCCACCTGCTATTGTTCCGCGAAACCGAGCGCCGCCCGCTGCGTCTCACGGATGTGGACGTCTCGCGTCCGCAGGTCACATTGGGCCGTGCCTCCGATGCCGGCATCTGCCTCGATCATCCCACCGTCTCGCTGCGCCACGCCGAAATCCGCAACCGGAACGGCGCCATCACCATCGCCGACCTCGGCTCCACCAACGGCACCTTTGTCAACGGCGTGGCGGTTCACGGGGCGCAGCCGCTGCGTCCCGGCGACCGCGTGGCGTTGGGCGCGCTGCAATTTGTGTTCGACGGCAGTCACTTCGAGGGCGCCTCCGATGCCGGGCGCGCCTCCTTGAGCGCCGTTAATCTCCGGGTGGAAGTCCGCGACCGCGCCAGCCAAAAAACCAAGCGCCTGCTCGATGACATCTCCATGGTCATCGAACCTTGCCAATTCATCGGCCTGCTGGGCGGTTCCGGCGCCGGCAAATCCACCCTCATGGACGCGCTCAATGGCGCCCGCCCCGCGCAAAAAGGCCGGGTCATGCTCAACCACGCCGACTTGTATAAGGAATTCGCGGCGCTGCGCTCCATGATCGGCTACGTTCCCCAGGACGACATACTGCACGCCGAACTCACCGGCCGCGAATGCCTCTACTACTCCGCCCGGCTGCGCCTTCCCGACGACTACGGTGAGGCGGCGCTGCAGAGCCGCATCAGTGAAGTCATCGACGTATTAGAACTAAAAGACCAGGCCAATCTGCCCATCCGGAGCCTGAGCGGGGGCCAACGCAAGCGCGTCAGCGTCGGCATCGAATTGTTGAGCAACCCCAGCATCCTGTTTCTCGATGAGCCGACCGCCGGCCAGGATCCCAAGAACGAGCAACAGATGATGCAGCTTTTCCGGCGCATCGCCAACAAGGGCGCCAGTGTTATCATCAATACCCATTTGCTCGGCTCCTTCGGGCTGCTCGATCGCGTTGCCGTCCTGGTGCAAGGGAAAATGGCGTACTACGGTCCGGCTGAGGATATGCTGGGCTATTTTGAATGCGACGAGCCCCACGAGGTCTACTACCGCCTGAAGGACGGTGAGACGCCGGAGGAATGGGCCCGGCGCTACCGTCAGTCGCCCCAGTTCCGCGAGTACGCGCTGCCCTCGGGCGCAGCCCGCATCACCACCGATCCGTCGCTCGATACAGACGACCCGATCAGTGAAGCCCCGGCGCCGCGCCACTCCGCTTTGCGCCAGATGGCGACGCTGCTCTCCCGCCAATTCACCCTCAAGCTCAAGGATAAGACCTCGCTCGCCACCCTGCTCCTGCCGCCGAGCATCATCGCCATACTGATCGGCGTCATGAATTGGCCGGTCGCCAACTCCGCCGGTAAGCTCACCTTCTCCGCCAATTCACCCATGACGTTGTTCATGATGGTGTTGGTGGCGCTCTGGTTCGGCTGTTCCTCCACCGTCCGCGAAATTGTGGATGAGTCGAAGATCTACCGCCGCGAACGCCAGCGCGACTTGAAGCTTTCAAGCTATCTGGGTTGCAAGCTGGTGTATCTGGCCGGCCTGGCCGCGGTCCAGAGCGGCCTATTTATGCTGGTTGTGGGCGCCATGGGGGTGCTCGCCAACCACCTGCTGACGGCCTGGGCGCTGATGTGGATGCTGACCGTGCAGGGCGGGCTGATCGGCTATCTTATTTCCGCCGTCGCCGACTCCGCGGAAAAGGCCCTCTATGCCTTTCCGCTGGTCATGATTGCCGAGCTGCTTTTTGCCGGCATGCTGGTGCCCACCGCTCCCCTGCATCCCGTCTATGCGCATGCCGATTACGCCCCCTCGGGCCAGGTTCGCGCACTGACCATCTACGATCAGCCTTCGTGGCTGCCCATGGGCCAACCCATGTCGGCCAAGCTGCGCGACACCCTATCCGCCGTGATGATCAGCCGCTGGAGCCTGGAAGCCCTGGCCTCTCTCTATGCCGACGATGTCGCCCGCATGCCCGACTGTTTTGCCGAGCAGGCCGACGCCGCCCGCGCCTATAACTGCGGCTACCCCCTGGCGCTGCTGGACACCGTGGCCCTTACCTTCCGCCCGCAAGCGGCGTCCAGCGCCCGCGCCTATGTCGCGGCGCTAGGCGACGCGCTGGCCCACCCGGCGAGCCCCGCCAGCGCGGCAGCGCCGGCGATGCCGCCGCAGCCGCCCTCGGCATTACCCATGTATGCCGCTGTCGAGGCCGGCTTCGCGATGATCATGATTGCGCTGACGGTATGGGCCATGCGACGCCGCGGCGTTTCAGGATAATCGACCCAAGGAGGTTCTGTATGCCGATTGAAGTGGAACTGGTAGGCGGAAAAAAAACCTGGCGCTTCGAGCGCGGTACGGTCACCATCGGGCGCGACCCGGCCAGCGGCATTGAACTGCCGGCGGCAAAGTTCCCCGGCGTCTCGCGCGAGCATGCGGTACTGCAGCTGGACGGCGCCTCGTTGCGCGTGCAAGACCGCCAGAGCGGGAACGGAACTTTCCTGAATGGCGTGCGCATCACTGTCGCCGACCTCAACTCCGGCGATGTCTTACGGCTTGGACCGGAGGGCCCGGAGCTGCTTATCTGCGTGCCCGGCGTCCAAGCGGCCACGGTATTGGGCGCGCCGGCGGTCACGCTGCCCTCCGCCCACCGTGCCGCCGCGACCGTCGCCGCCCCGGCCGCGCCGGCCACCATTGCCTCCCCCCCGGTCGGTGCGGCGACGGTCGCCGCGCCCGCCGCCTATGCTCCGGCCAGCTCGATTGCCGGCATGGCGGGTACGATTGCCGTGCAGGAGGCCGCCCCCCGCGCCCGGACCACCGATCGCGCCCGGTCGGCGCAGCGTGAAGATCGCCAGGATAGGATGGATCCTGCCCCACCCGCCGCCCCGTCCGGTGTCAGCAGCGAGCAATTTGCTTCGCTCGAACGCAGCCTCGGTGCCCTGCGCCGCGCCACGGCCGGATTGCTGTTGCTGGTGGTCGTGCTGCTCATCTTTGCGTTCTACCAGAGCTCGCAAATCAGCGCCAACCGCGATGCCCTGGCTCGCATGCATACCGAGGCCCGCGGCGCGGTGGGCGCGGTGCTGCCGGAGCTGGATCAGCGCCTGCAATCCTTCAACGCCCGCATGGATGCGGTGGATGGCAAAATCCAGGCGGCGGAAGACCACTTTGTGGTGCGCTTGAATCAGGATCTGCCGGCGCTGCTCGATCGCTATATCAGCCAAAAAATGGCGCTGATCGGCATCAAGAAATAGGACTCAGTCCCAGCGCTTTCAACGCCGCCGCCACGCCAATGGCGCCGGCTTCGCTCTGGATGATGCCAACAATGCCGGCCGGCCCAATGAGCGGTGAACCAAATGCACCCGCGTCGAGCGGCGTATTCAGGTGAAACGTGTCGCCGTCGCGTCCCGCCGCCAGCAACAGAAGCTCCGATCGTCCACCGCTCCCATCGCCGACCCATCGGAATGCCCCGAGGTCGTTCCACATGACCTGGGAATTCGCCGCATCCAGATCGGGTGCCGCCGCCGCGTCGGAGTCGGCGGCGCCGACGATCTCGAGTAACGCCAGATTACCGGCGGAATCCGCGCGGCCGACCCGCGTGCGCGCCGGGAGTCCGGCGCTTTGCGGTACCAGAATGGTCTGCATTTCGTCCTTGGCGACGCGCACCAACTTGAGTTGGCCGCGGCTTTCGCTAAATTCCCCCGCCCTCACATCGTATCCCGCGGCCGGGATCTGAAAGTGCCGCTGCTGCACGTCAGTCGCGAGCTCGGCGTCAAACTCCCATGGGCGCACCAACTGTTTCAATACGATGATGCGGTTGCCGCCAATGCGCAGCCCCATGCCGACGCTGGTATAGCTGTGACGGCCCCCATGGGGATCGTCCAACTCGAAACGGGTGCGCACCGGCACCACCCAATTCCGGTAATGCGCATTCAAGGCGCGGCGTTCGCTGAAAAGAATGCCCAGCGCCGAATCCGCATCCGCCGATGCCGTGGTCAGCAGCGAATTCGCCGCCGCCACCGCCGATTCCGCCGCGCTACGCAGGCCCTCGCCGCCGGGGAACTGCAGTGCCACTTCGTTGTGGAACGGCACCACTACCTGTCCCTGATTGGACTTCAGAAAAACTTTTTCCGCCAGATTCAATCCCACCGCCAGGCTGAGCGTGCCTTCAATCGTCGCGCGGCTCTGCGCAAGCAGGTCGCTGACCGGCTGCAAGGTATCGAGGTCGCGAAAATACAGATTGATGGCCAGCGGATGCGGCATCGCCGCCGCCTGGTGTGCGGTCAAGTGCACGGTTTCCGGCGTCGGCGCCGAAAACAAAGGCAACCCATTCAACCGCAAGCCGCTGATCCGAATCTGGCTTAAGTCGGCGTCGCGGTCGGCGAGCAGCGAGAGCGCGATTGAAAACTGCAGATGATCGCTGGCGATACTGGCCAGCTCGACGCGGCCGATGCTGGCTTGCACCGCCTGTGGCGCCGTGGAGGGCGCCGCCGCCGATTTCGGCATCTGGGCCGCCGCGGTCAGAGCTGCCGCCACGAGAATGAAGCCGGTCCGCATCAAGCGTGCGGCCTCCGCCATAAGTGAATACTATGGTCGCCGCAGCCGGCCGCCAATACGCGTCCATCTTCACTGAACGCAACCGATCGCACCCCTCCGGCGCCGGCGCTAAGAGCGGTGACCTCTTCCCAACTTGTCGTGTCGATGAGGTGTACCGTGTTTTCGGCGGTTCCGACAGCGAGCCAATGTCCGTCCGGGCTGAACGCCACCGATTGCACGGAACCTTTGCCCGACAGCAGTACCCGCCCACTCTGTCCGCTCAGGTTCCAAAGTCGCGCGCTGGCGTCCTGACTGCCGGAGACCAACCAGTGTCCGCGCGGGTCGAACGCGACTGCCTGCACGCTGCCGCTATGCCCGCTCAGGCTCGTCTGCGAACCCCCATTTGCCATATTCCAAAGGATGAGTTCGCCGCCGTCGTCGCCGGAGGCAATCGTCGATCCGTTCGGGCTGTAAGCCACGGTTCGAACCGCGCTATTATGTCCGCGCAAGACTTGCGAGGCGTGGGAGGCGACGTCCCACACACGCACGGTTCGATCCTCGCTGCCCGAAACCAGGTGCGCACCGTTGGGGCTGTATGCCAGCGAATTAATGGAATCGCTATGTCCGGTGAGCTGGGCTGCGGACTGCCCACTGGCCACATCCACCAGGTCAATCACCTGGGCCCAGTTGGCCGCCGCGATCTGCCGCCCACTGGGACTGAAGGCGACGCTGGCGACGTCACTTTCGTTCAGCGCTATGGTGCGCGACAGTGCGCCGGAAGCGTAGTCCCACAGACGGAGGGTGAAATCCTCGCTGCCGGATGCAAGCCAACGTCCGCGCGGACTAAAGGCCACCGACAACACCGCGCCGGTATGCCCGTTGAGCGTGTGCGCGAAGGCTTCGCTGGGCGGCCCGGCCGGCGGCGGCGGTTCGGCGGCGGCTGGTACCGGCGTTGTTACCGGGGTGGATTTGGCCGTAGTAGCCGGCATTGTCGGCGTGGGCGTAGGCGCGCTCACCGCTTCCGGCGGCGCGGCCGGCGGCGCGGCCGGCCGGGAGTGAAGCCAATAATAGTAGTAGCCGCCCGCTCCCGCGAGCGCCAACACGACTAATAGAGTCACCCATAACCCGCTACGGCGGGGCGGGGCGGAAAATTCCTCAGCAGATGTTTCTAATTCAGCTTCTGGTTCGGCTGCCGGTTCTACCCAAGCCGGTAGGGGCGGCGCTACCTCTTCCCGGTGCCGTGAGGGCACTCGCCGTGCGGGTTGTGCAGTGGGCGGACGCGCTGGTGGCGTGGTCCCCGGGCGCCGAGCCGGCGTCGCCGGTGGCGGCGTTGTCCCCGACCGCCTCGCCGGGGTGGGCGGTGGCGTGGTTCCTGGCCTCGCTGCCGGCGTGCGCCGCGCGGGCGATGGCATGGTTCGCTGCGGCATGGCCACCGTCGCTTCGCCCCAGGCCGGCGTAACGGCCCGTACTGGGGAAGCTTCGATCAGTGCCAACTGCTGGATTACTTCGCGCGCGTTCGCCGGGCGCTGCGCCGGATCTTTCTCCAGCAGCCGTAGCACCAGGTCATCCAGCCGTGGGTCGACCTCCAGTGCCGGGTTGAAATGGCTGGGAGGCTCCGGTATGCGATTTAAATGCGCGTACATCCACTCCCGGTCGACCGAGACGTTGAAGGGCGACCGCCCGGTCAACATCTCGTACATGGTCATGCCCAGTGCGTACAAATCGGTACGGCCATCCACAGGATGGTCGGGGTCCGGCTGCCACTGCTCGGGCGCGGCGTACTGCGGCGTGAGCAGCGGCGTCTTGCTCATGGTGGCCGTGCCCTCGCGCATCTTCGCAACGCCAAAATCGGTTAGTTTCGGGATGAACTGCCCCCCCGGACCGCGCTCCAGAAGCACGTTATCGGGCTTAATATCGCGGTGCACGATGCCCAGCGCATCGGCCGCCTCCAGCGCTTCCGCCATGCCCCGCGCTATAGCTAATGCCAGCGGCACCGCGAGTGGACCCTGGGCGGCGTGCAACATCTCCCGCATCGGCATTCCATCGACAAATTCCATGCCAATGAACAGCCGCCCGTCCTCGGCCTGGTCGACGTCATCCACCCGCACTACATTGCGATGCTTGAGCTTGCGCTGGCGCTCGGCTTCGACATAGAAACGGCGGACAAACTCAGCCTCCTGGCTCAGCCGGGGACTCATTACTTTCAGCGCCCACAAATCCTTGAAAACCAGGTGCTCGGCCTTGTAAACAATCCCCATCCCGCCCCGGCCTATGCAGCTGAGAATGCGGTATTTATTTCGGATCACCGTGCCCGGCGCCCACTCCTCCTTGTCAATCAGCCGGGCCCCGTCCTGGGGGCAACGTTCGCGCGTGTCTACATAGTCGGTGGTGCAGATCGGGCAGTATTTCATGGCCGGCTGCCGACACTATAACCTAATGTCCCGGCCATGCCAAACTACAATTGACCGAGAGACTCGACGCGTGCTAGAGTCAGCCGTAATCATAACGGTGAGTATATGTCGGTCCATCGCTATTTCCTGATTCCGCTGCTTGGCCCCGCACTCGTTTCCGCTCTCATCTCCGCCAGCCTCGCTCAGGCGCCTCCGGCTGACAAGCTGGCCTCCCTTAAGAACCAGGAGCTTGCGGCCGAGATGGCGGCCAAACAAAATCTTGCCGATGCGCAGGAACTGGAAACAGAAGCCGCGCTAGTCACTTCGCCCGACGAGGCGAGTGCCGCGCTGTTCGCCCACCAACGCGCCCAGCAACTGCGGGCCGATGCGGCCAGCGCCGACGCCCGGGCTCAGCAGCTTCGCCAGCAGATTACCAGCCTTGAGGCTCCGGCCGCGCCTGCGCCGACGGTTACGGCCGCGGGTGCGACCACGCCAACGACCGCCGCCGCGCCGGCTGCGGCTGGCGAAAGCGCGTTCACCAGTCCGGTCTCCGTGGCCAGTTGCTACGGCATTGACGTCCAATTTTCCTCCAGCACCGCGCCGGACGGTGGCGAGCTGGTGAAAATGCATTTTCTCAATCACAACGCTTACGCCACGTCGGTCTCTTTTCGCCCGGTTTTTCAGGGTACCAGTGGCCAACACCAGCCCACCGCCGGCGACACCACCGTCCGCCTCGATCCGACCGGCACGCGAGACCTGACTTCGCCGTTGGTTAAGTTCGCCATCGCCGAGTGGGGCTTGGGCAACATGTCGGTCAGCGAACTCGATAAGAACGGCAATGTTGCCGTCACCCAGCCCTGCCTGGTCCGACCGACCAGCGTGCACTAGTACCATGCGACCTTTCGTCATTTTCACCGCTCTGTTCGCAATCGGCCTCTCAATCGCCGCCGGCGCCCAGACCGCCCCGTGCCGTGTTGCCATTGATGCGCTGGCGCCACGCCGCAGCGCGCTTCAGCAAGCCTTGGCCGGGGTCAATGCCGAGAATATCGCGGCCAAGAAACAACAGGCGGCCACCGACACCGACACCATGGTTCTGGTCGGTAATTACTATGCCGCCAGCCATCAACTCGACGAGGCGGCGCGCTGGTGGAATCAAGCCGCCCAGAGCGGCAATCCGCTCGGCTTTGAAGCTCTGGCCGTGCAATCGAGCGGCGACCTCGGCGCCCGCCGCCGCGCCTACGCCCAGGCCGCCCAGCATGTTGACCCCGAAGCCGAACGCGCCTACGGTGCCATGCTGCTCAAAGGCGAAGGTGGCCCCCGGCTCCAGGTCCTTGGCCGCGAGTTTCTGATTAAGGCCGCGCAGGACGGGAGCGACGCCGCCCTGGTCGCCGTCGGAGGCGCGCTTGTCGGCCTCCCCGATGCCGAGTTCGCCAATGCCTTTCAGCCCATTAAGGACGCAGCTCTGGGCAACTGCTATCTCACCGCCGCCGCCAGCCACGATAGCCTCGGCGCTCGCCGCGCCCTGCGCCAGGCCTACGACGCCAACCTGCTTACCGATCCCCAGCCCACGCCACGGCTCAGCGATACCAATGCCTTCATGAGCTATCTGCAGAGCTACGAACCCGCCCGCCAGCCCGAGGTGCTGAGTCAGGCCATCGCCCGTGATCCAAACGGTCCCAATACCCGCCGCGCCCGCGAAGAGTTGGTCTGGCTCGAACCGCCGCCTACCCCCGGCGCCGCAGCCTCACCTGCGCTGCAAATTCTGCTTGCCCAGGATCCCCACAACGCCACCGCCCTTTACTTTTCGCTGTTGGCGGACCTGCCGTTGATCCCTCACGACGCCTCCCGCAATGGCGCCGCCACCCTGCACACAGATGCCACCGTCACGCTCGGCGCCAAGCTCACCGAACAGGGCATCGCCGGACTCGCCGACCTGGAAAATCCGGGCATGTCGCTCGGCCTCGATCAGGATGTCTATCAACGCCGCCTGGTCTCGGTCAAACGCGCCTTCCAGGAAGCCGCCGACCTCGCCCAGCCCGTCGCCGCCGGCCGCCTGTGGACCCATCCGCAAACCGCCGACGACGTCGTCGCCGATTATATCTACCAGCGCGGCGGACTGGACAAACTGACCGGCATTGCAGCGGCCCACTTGCTTGTGAAGGTGACCGCCCGCAATCACGGCAAGGACGATCAGGATTGGCAGCGGGAGTTGTGGGTGGCTCAGGACTTTGGCCGTTACAGCTATTCCAAGCCCAGCGACTCTTCCTCTCACAGCAGCGACGATTTTACTCCGCCGCCGCTTGATCCGGACACGGTCGAAGCGATCGTCTCGAACGGACATGGGTGGGCTATGAAGAACGACTACGGTCCTACGGGCTGGACACCCGATATACCGCCGCACAAGCGCGACAACCACGCGCCCGCCGAATTCGGTCCGCTGCATGCGCCCTGGGCTGGTGATTTGGACGGTCCGCTGGTCGATTACGCTCGGCGCCGCGCCGCCAACAACAATCCCCCCGCCATCGAACTTGTCGGCAAGGAAGGCAATGAATACCATCTTCGCATCGCCGCGGTCGGCGACAGCGCGCCTGCTTACGACGCCTACGTTGATGCCGGCAACTATCAGCTCAGCCGCCTGATGTGGTCGTGGGAGATGGACGACAAGGGCAATCCCAAGGATACCCAGATCGTCGATTACAGCGATTTCAGCCGCCAGTACGGCATCCTCGTGCCCCGCATCGCGCGCCTGACCTCTTATACCGGCAACCACGCCGACGATCCCAGCAATCAAAACGTTGAGACCGATCAAATTGCGTCATTTGAAATCAATCGGCAGTGGGATCCGTCGCTGTTCACGCTTACCCGCAACGAGGCGGGCAAATTCAAACAGGCCCTGGAAAAAGCCGCCGACGACAAAAAGAAGCGCGACAAAGGCAATTAAGCAAAGTCAGCGGTTCTTCTTTTCCGCCACCACGGACTTCACCGGCGCCAGTTGAGCCAACAGCGTCTGCACCGCGGCCGCCAGTTGCGCGTCATTGCCGGCCGCCCAGGAGCCGATCGGGTTCTGCACCTCGACATCCACCGCGCGCGGATGCAGTTCCATGTCCTTGCCCAGGTGGTCGAGGATGCGCGTCGTCGGCAATCGCAGGTTCGAGCCGTCAATCAACGTCGCGGCCGAAGTGAAAATGATCCAGCCGGCGGTCGGCGTGCCGACCACCTTGCCCAGGTTCATGGCGCGGTAGCCTTCGGTGAAATCCTCGGAATCTGAAAGCGTGTTCTGGTTTGTGATCAGCACGGTCGGCTTCTCCAGCGCGCGCTGACCCAGCGCCACTCGCGCCGGACCGGCCGGAAAACCGCGCGCGACCATCGTGAGATAGGGATGCCGCGTCAACACATCGAGCGCGTACGCATTAACGAAACCGCCGTTGTTGTTGCGTACATCCACGACCACGCCCTCGCGCGCGAAGTTCAGCGAATCAAGGTCGAGGTACAGCTTGTCCAGAGCATTCTGCGACATGTCAATCATGTGGACATATCCCAGCCGCCCATGGCTCAATTGATCCACTTTTTCCCGGTTGTGCTCCACCCAGGCTTCGTAGATTAGATTCTTGCCGGTGGCCGCATTCACCGGCTTGAGCGCCACGCTCACCGGCGCTCCCGCCCTGATCAACCCGAGCGTCACCTTGCGCCCGATCGTGTCATCGAGAATCTGATCGAGATTGGAGCCGCCGTTTACCGCTTCGCCGTCCACCGTTGCCAGGCAGTCACCCATATGCACGTCGGCGAGCGCGGCCGGGCTGAGCGCCACAACTTCGGTAACACATAACTGTCCCGCCGATTCATATTTGGCCCGGTCAAACATGAGGCCCAGATGCCCGGTCGAGGATCGCCGTGCTCCCGGCGCCGCGATGCCGGAGTGAGAGCTGTTGAGCTCGCCAATCATCTCCGAGAGCGCCAGGCGCAGGTCGTCGCCGGTGCGCGCCGCCGCGACCACGGGCGCGAACCGGGCGCGAACTTCGTCCCAATTGGCGCCATTCATCTTCGGATTCATGTAGTTGTCACCGAGGTAATTCCATGCCTGGTGGAATACCTCTTCTTTCTGTTGGTTAAAGTCCACCTCCATCTCCGCGCTGACGCTGATCGCGTGGGGCTGCCCTCCCTCGACCGGCACGTGGCTGATGCGCCCGCCGTCGAGATAAAAGATTTGTTTGCTGTCGGCCGTGAACTGCAGATCGCGCTTGGCGCTGGTCGTCGACGTTAACTGTTTGGGCGCGGCTTCGTTCGGCGCGCCATTGCCGACGCCCCGGCCACCGGGGCCGGCATTGAGCGCCGCCGCCGGATCGAGCGAATAAACGTAAATGTTGCCGCCGCGACCGCCCTCGCTGGCAACGTAGGCAAGCCACTTTCCGTCCGGGCTCAGACGAGGACTGCGGGCGTCGGTCATGGGCAGTAGACTCATGCGTTCGCCGATGCCGGCGTAGGTGATATGTGCCTCGGGCGGCAGTGTCGCCGCGGCGGCGTTGCCCGCCCCGCGCGCCCCACGTCCCCGCCCGCCCTCGGGCGCGTTCTCGAACAATGCCTGGAACTGATCTTCGCGGAACAGCGGCGTCTCCGGCGTCAGCGCCACCCGCGCGATCCGGCTCGCTTCCGTGCGCTGGCTGGTCTGCAGCAGCAGGTATTTCGCATCGGCGCTCCAGGCCAGTGACCCGCTATTCGAATTCGGCAGGAAGCTGACCTCGTGGCTCTCGCCGCCGGAGACTGGCACCACGTACGCGTTGCGGAACAATCCGCCGGTCTCGCTAAGGTAAGCCAGATAGTCGCTTGCCGGAGAAAATGCGAACAGGCCGCCCTGACCGAGCGGCGGACGCTCAAAGTAGCCCTGCGCCAACACGCGCTCGGCTCCCGTCGCCGTGTTCATAATCACTAAGTCGGTCAAGCCGCGCTGAAACGCAAGCCACTTGCCGTCGGGCGAATACTCCAGATGGCTCTCATCCGAAGCGCCGCTGGTCAACGCCCGCTCCTTGCTTTGCGCGAAGTCGTATTCATAGATGTGGTCGCGCCCGTCGCGGTCGGAAACGTACACGATTTTTTTCGAATCCGGCGACCAGTGCAGGTCGAATTGCAGCTTGCCGGTGTGGGTCAGGCGCAGGCTGGTGCCTCCTTCGGCGGCCCCCACGGCGAATACCTCGCCATGGGCCAAGAAGGCGACCTTTTTGCCGTCGGGGGAAATCGCAAACGAGTCCGCCGCATTCACCGTTACCGCACTCACCGCCGGCGATGCCACCGCGCCGTCGAGGTGAATCTCCAGCCGTGTTGCATGTCCATTACCAGTGTCGAACTTCCAAATGCCAAAATCGCGCTCAAAGACAATCGCTTTGCCGTTGGCCGAGATGGAGGGCCACAGCACCCGGCCATCGGCAAATGTTGTGACCGCCCGCGCCGCCCCCGCGCCCTTCATTTCCCAAAGGTTTTCGCTTCCGCCGCGATCGGACATGAAATATAACTTGCCTCCGTCGGGCGACCACATCGGCCAAATTTGTTTGGCGCCATCGCTCACCAACTTTTGGTACGCGCCCGTCGCCGGCTGCACCCGCCAGATTTCGGTCTCGTCAATATGCGCGTCGCCCTTGCGCCACCATTGCGAGGAAGCGAGGCCGCGGGCGCAAAACGCCAGGCTGCCGTCCGGCGCTGGGGCGGCATAAAACTCATTAACGTAGCGTTCGCTGGTAACTGGCAGCGGCGTGCCCCCGCTGATGCGCATCCGATAGATGTCGTTCATGCCGGCGATGTTATGGCTGGTCGAGTCGAAGTAAATCCATTGGCTGTCGGGCGACCAGCCATCGAGCGCATCCATGCCGTCGTCGTAGGTCAGCCGCGTCAACTTGCCCGTCGCCCGTTCGAATAGATACACATCGCCATTGCCGGTGCGAGTCGAGTCGAACGCCAGCCATTTGCCATCGGGCGAATACAGCGGCCGCGACGCGGTTGCCGGATCGGCGATCAACAGCCGCGCCGTCCCGCCCGACGCCGGTGCCGTCCAAATTGCCGATCCGGAGACGAATGCCAGTTGACTCGCGTCCGGCGAGAGGGCCGGCTGCGTTAGCAGCGGGGACTGCGCTGATAATCCACTCAGAAATGCGACAAAAAGAAACAGGCCAAAGCGTACTCTCATAGCGCCCGATTATACTCGAGCTACCACTCATGGCGATTCACCACCTGGAACCTCAACCCGACAATCTTTGTTTTGGATGCGGCGCCGCCAACCCGCTTGGCCTGCGGCTAAGCTTTGAGCTCGACGACGCGGCGCGCCGGGTTACAGCGCGGGTCCGCCTGCCCATCGCCTACCAAGGCAGTGGTGGCATTCTCCATGGCGGCATGACTGCGCTGCTCTTCGATGAAGTAATGGGAAAACTCAACCGTCTGCACGACGTACGCGCCGTCACCGCCGAGTTGTCCGTCGCCTATTTGCGCCCTGCCGCATGCGAGGAGGACCTCGTCCTCACCGCCACCGAAATCAGCCGCGACGGTCGCAACTTGAACTATGAGGCTGAAATGCACGACGCCGGCGGGCGGCTGTTGGCCCGGGCCCATGCGCGCTTCGTCGCGCTGGCGCCGCGCGCCTAGTTTGTCTTTCCGGTCAGACGCAGCCGATCCTGGTTGTCGACCGCTTCGCCAAACGCGCGGAAGGCGGCGTAATTCGCGGGCTGAATCAAGGCGGCCTTGAGATACATTATCCGGTCGAACGTTATCTGCGAGCCGGTTTGGGAGAAGGTCGAACTGAAGCGCCCAAACTGATTCTGCAGATTCACCGCCGGCGGCAATGACGCCGATCCAAAGCGCGCCGGCAGAGTCAGCTTCACCGAGGTCTGCTCGAACGTGTCTCCGGGTATGACCAGCGGCTCATCGCGGAAGGGCAGGGGCGCATATCGCGCCAGCACGCCCACCGCGCCCACCAGGTGCTCAATGTCCCAGCCCGCGCCCGGGCCGCTGCCGTTCACTTGAATGAACCCAGGCACGGTCGCGTCAATCGCCACAATTAGAGGCAGAGACGCCGCTCCATCGCCCGCCGGCGCCAGATTAATCAGCTTGCCGCCAGTCGCGGTGGCGTTGGGATAGCTGCCCAATAAGAGTTGCTGATACACCTGCGGCAACTGCGCGTCGGTCTGGTTGCGCAGCGCCTGGCGCACCTGCTCGCCGTTGGGACCGCGAAACTCCATTTCGAGGTGCAGCTTGGCGTCGCCCGCATCGTCCACCGTGCCGCTTACTGTAAGCGCCACGCCGTCCAGCGGCGACTCATACTCGGGTACGTGGGTGAACTCGTTTTCGCCGGTTTCACCCGTGATCATGGCCATGCCGCCGCGCACGCCGGCGGCAATGTAACCGCGTTGGGCAAAGTCGCCATTGAGGTCATACCAACCTGTGCCGGGCGGGGCCTTGGCTTCGCCCGCCGCTGAGCCCACCTCGATCAATGGATATTGGAACTGAAACACGCTCGGTATCTTGGTCGAGCTGTCGTCGGTCACCCCGCGCGCCATGACGAGGTGGTCGGGCACGTCGACCGCGGCCAACATCCCTAGAAAGGTCGCGATGCGGTTGCCTGACCGGTCCTGAAAGAACTGCCGCGCCGGCACCAGCATCGCGCCCTCGCCGGGTTGAATGTTCTTCGCCACCCAATCGAACAGTGCGTCCGCGCGTGCCACATCGGTCGTTTTGCCCGCGGTCAATGCCTTAGCCTGGGCACGCATCTCCGGTGTTACCCGCTCCACGGCAAACTCATGATCCGCGTAGTAGTTGCTGATATCGTCCCAGCTGGTGGCGCCGCTCACCCATACCTTGGGCACCAGATTCTGTTCCGGTGGCATGTTGGGCTCGGTCACTAGTACCCTGGTTTTTTGAATCAACCATTCCCGCGCGGTGTCCCCATTGGGCAGCGTGGTGACTTTCGCCGGGGTGGGGAAGCGCTCCTCATCCACCAGCAGCGGATAGTTCGGCGGCGTCAGCACGATGTAATCCGAGTAATGAAACGGCTGCTGCGAAGAGCTGAACACGAAAAACTCGCTGTTGTCCAATGTTCCCGCGATCGCAGCCGAGGCCGGTGTGTGCTGCACATATTCGACCTCGATGTAGTCGCCCGCCTCGAGACCCGGCATTGTGATGCTGGTCAAATTGGCGACCGACTCCGGCAACAGCATCGTGCCGTCGGCCTTAATCGTGCGCACGGTGATCAGGTCGCTGCCGGGGGTGATCGTCTTCACATCCCCGAGTTGGGCGATGCCCTGCGCGTTTAATACCCGAAAGATTTGGTGGATGTACTGGTCCTGCGTCGAGTCGGCATTGATGCGGTTCACCATCTGGTCGAACACCAGAATCGAGTTGGCGTTCGGATACTCCGCCTTGCCGGGTGCGTCGGGAATAATTTCCGCGGCCGCGTGGTACCAAGGCTGCCAAAATTGCGCGCCGGTGAGGAAGTCCGCTTCATGCCGCAGCATGTTGCGGTTGTAGTCGGTTTGACGCAACTGCGCGATGCCGCGGGCCGTGTTCTCGCGCAGCGCCACTTCATCCGCCTCGGCCGCGATTCTCCAATCGTTGGGGAAATCCTGAAGCGCTGTTGAGGCCGCCTTCGCGGCCGCCGCCGTGTCGCCCGCCATGAGCAGCGCTTCCATATATTGCCTGCGGACATTTACATCCGACGGCTCCGCGGCCGCCGCGCGCGCCAGAAGGCGCGCCGCCTCCGCCGCCTGGTCGTGGCGCAAATCATAGCCGCCGGCCGCGACCGCGGCTCGGGGATCGCCGGCCAGCACCCGCTGCCATTGCGCCAGCTTGGCTTGGTCGCCGACCGACGAGTAGAACTCCAGTCCGGCCACAATGTTGTTCCAGTTCGAGCCCGACTCGGCCAGCGCATGCCCCAGCGCCGTTTCCGCTTCCGGCACCCAACGCTGTTGTGCCGCCAAACGGAACTCCGCCCAATCGCAGTCGGCGAAGCCTTTGCCGGCGCATTGCGCGTACTGTTGCGCCGCCTCCGGCATCTTGCCCTGTGATTGATAGACATGTCCAAGCGCGTCGAACGCGCGCGGGTTGTGGGGGTCGAGCTTCAAGGCGTGCCGGCTCGAGGCCTCCTCTTGCGATGCCGTCCAACTCTGGCTGGCATCCGGCAGCAGCGTATAGGCTCGAGCCAGATCCAGCCAGGCTGCCGCGGATTCCGGTGCCAACTCGGTGGCCTTGGTCAGCGCCACGCGCCCATGTTCGGCATCGTCGTCCTGCATCAGGCGTATACCATCCGCCCACTCCGCCACGGCGTCCTTGCCGTCCGCCGTTTGCTTCTCCGCCCATACGGCGAGCGTTCGCGGCGCGGCCAGCAATTGCGGGTCGCCCGCCAGCTTGCTTCCGCCCGGCATTTGCGCCGCGTCCGTCAATGCCTCTCCGGTCGCGCCCATGGCCTGGCTGGGCCGCAGCATCAAGTCGAAATAACGCGATGCCTCGCCCGCCAGCTTCACCACCACTCGGTTCCAGCCCGCCTTCAATTCGACAGCGGCGTTGCTGGTGGCCGGCGTGTAGCTCCGCCGCCGGTCGTTGCGCAAGACTTCGACTCCGTTGATCGTCACCACCACCGATGCCGGCGAATATATCCGCAACAGCGCCCGCGTAGCGTGAGCCGCATTGACATAACTCACCGCCGCGTCCATGCCCACATTGTTCCAATCCTCGGGCATGCTGATGGTGTCGCCGGCGCTTTCGAATTCTTGCGGCCGCCTCACCTCGTTGCCGTCCGTGTAGGTGGGCGCGATCGTTGTTTCCACCGCCAGCTTGTGGTCGAAATCCAGGTTTTGCCACTTACCAAAGGGGCCATAGAGCTGCCAATGCGGCAGCCGCCCGGAAAGCTGTTCGGCCCGCGCCTCGGTCAGTGCGATGCCGGGCGCGTTCACCGCCGCCAGCAGCATATGGCCCAGCATAAAGGCGGTCACCGGATTTTCGATCGGCTGGCTCAATGCCCGCTCGATGACTGGAACCGCGTCGGTCAATCCGCGCCCGCGCGACTCGATCTGACCGCTCAAGGCCCGCACCGCCAGCTCCGTCGCTTCGTCGTTGGGCGCCAACTCCACCAGGCGCAGCGCGGTGCTCACAATCTTCTCGTCATTGCCCTGGGCGTAGGCGGCGATAAACTCCCGTAGCGCGGCGCTGGCCGTGCCCGCGGCGACGGTTGCCGCCACGGCTGGTTTCGCGCTCAAATCAGCCGTGGTCAGTCCCGCCAGCAGGCTTTGACCCTGCGCAAAAGTTGCCACCGCCAGCAAAGGTAGAACCCAACCCAACATGGCCGCTCGACGGCTCACTGTGTGCCTCCTTGTGTGCCCGCCGGTGTGGTCGCGACGGCGCGACCCAGCGCCGCATCCACCTGCGCCCAAAACGTTCGGAACGCCGGATACTGCTCCGGCGTAATCAGCGATTGCTTGGTTTCGATCCGGCTTTGCAGCGTTAGCGTTGTGCCGTTCATAGTTGCCGCCGCGTTAAAACTGGCAAAACGCTGGTCGAGTTGGCTGGCGGGGGGCAGGGCGGCGGTGTAGCCCGGGGGCAGTGCCAGGTGCATCACTTCCTCCAGAATCTCCGGTGGGTCGGTCAGCACGTCATACCTCCTGGTTGCCAGCGACGCCATCTGCGGTAGCCACGCGGTCGGCAGGATTTGCCGCGGTATCAACAGCGTTGATCCGTTAACTGTGGCGAAGCGCGGAATAACGCCTTCGCACTGCACTTCGATGGGTTGATCCCAATTGTTGTCGTTTTTCACCGTTGCCCGCAAAATCGTGATGCCGGGCAGGCGATCGTGCAGCATCGCCTGCAGCACACCCGCCTGGCGGTCGGGCACCTCGAGCGATTGGCGGAACAGCGGAGCCCGGCCGCCGAGCAGCGTCCAGGTCAATGAAAAGTGCAGATCGCCGTTGGCGTCGAGCTGCCCATTCAAGACGCGCTCGCTGCTGTTGCGTTCCGGAGGCTGGCTCCCGGTCACCACCGGCGCCAGCGGATCGTCCGTCGTTTTGGTGGCGGCCACCGCTCCCGACGCCACCGGGATCGGCATCGGTATGCGCAACACGAATGCCCGTTGGTCGCCGGCCGGCAGCTCGTCGGCGCCGTTGAACTCGGCCGTGCCATCGAGGTAGCGGTCGAGGCTGGGGACGTACACAATCGCGTGGTCGAAATCCGCCACCGACGGAATCGTGGGGTCGATTACGCCCAAATCGCGAATCCGCACCAGCACAAAGTCGCTGCCCACCCCCGCCTCGCGTAGCATCGCAATCAGAAGTGACGCCTTGTCCTTGCAGTCGCCGAAGCGGCGATGAAACACCTGCGTCACTGGATACGGCCGGTAGCCGTGGATGCCAAACTCCAGCGCAACGTAATGCGTGTTCTCGATCACCCAGCGGTAAATCGCATCCACCTTGTCCGCCTCCGTTGTCTTGCCGGCAACGAGAGAGTGCACGGTGGCTACCATTTCGCTGTCCATCACGAAGGTGTCGCGGATCAGCTGCTTGTACCAGTCGCCAAACTGATTCCAGTTTTGGAAGCTGGAGACGGCGATGTACGGTGATTGCTCGATCGACGGCGGCGCCAGCGGCTCTGCGATTTGCGCCGGCAAATCCCGCGCTGACCAGCGGTACACGGTTTGGCCGTTCGCGGTTTGCTTATCGCTCGCGCCGGCAAAGCGGATGGCCTTGAAGTACAGCGGCTGGTTCGCGGGCGTGATTACAACGTATTGCTGAAACAACGTCGCCGCCGAACTGCCAAATTGATCGAGCTCACCGAAATACTGGCCGTAGAGCGATTCCAGCGTTGTCGGCAACACCCGGTAGGCGATCTCGACGAAATCGCCCACCCGCATCGGCGGCATCTCGACGAACTTATTGCGAACGTTGTAAAACGTTTCATACCCGACCGATTCCCGAATTGGCTGATCGCCGGCTTCCGGCGCGTCGGCCGAGCTGCCGTCGGCGTGGACAACGTGCGCACTTAGAAACTGCACCTCCTCCACCGCGGGATCGTAAGTTACCGCATAGGTGGCTAACGAATCGGCGCCGCTGGTATTGTTGATGCGAAATATTTGTTGCACGTAGCGCCCGGTGTTGCCCGAAGGAAACACGTTGGCGACATTGGTATCGGCCACCACCACCACCGGACCGCTCTCCAGCGCGGCGGCGCCGTCCGCTCCCAATGACGTCAGGCGCTGCTGAAAGCCGCTCATCGCCTTGGCCAGGTCTTGCACGTACGGGCCCTCGAAACTGGTTTCCGCCGCGGCGCTCGAGCCGCGCGCAATCTGAAGCCGGTCGCGCAGGCCCGCATCCTGGGGATTGAGCGCCAGCGCCGCTTGCCAGCTTGCGACGCTCGCGGCATCGCGTCCGAAGTGGCGCGTAATTTCCCCCTGCGCGATCCGCAGGTCGGGAGCATCGGGCGCCAACTTCACCGCCGCCGCGATGCGCGCCAGGGCTTCTGGTTCGCGCCCCAATCCGGCCAGTGCGCGCGCCTCCACCTCCTGCAGCATGGGCGGATCGCCGGTGACCGCCTCCGCTTGTTCGAGCGTCGCCAACGCGTCCGACAATGCGCCCGCCGAGCGCTCGGCGTCGGCCAGGGCGAGGCAGATATTCAAGTTGCTGGCGTCGATCGCATGTGCTCGCCGCAGCCAGGCCAGGCTCTCGCTGCCCGCGCCCATGCGCCGCATGCTATCGGCAATCGCAGCCAGCGTATTGGCGGGCAGCGTCACCGCGCCCCCGGGGTAGGCTCCGCGCAGTGCGTCAGCCCAAGCCATCATCTCCGGACGCATTCCCGCCGCACGGTAGAGCAGCACCATTGTCGCCGCCGCCTGCGGCGCCCGCTGAATGGCGTCGGCGCTGGCGATCGCATCCGCCGCCGTCAATCCCAGCACCGGCATCAGATCCGCCCGCGCCGGCCACAATTCATTGCGGCCCAGTTCCAGCGAGCCCAGGTCGCGCCGCGCACGCAGGTTCGCCGGCTGCGTTGCGAGCACCTTCTCCAGGTTTTGATAGCTGCGGCTAACTTCGCGGTCGCGCTCGGCAAAATCGAGAATCAAGCCGGTATTGTTGGGCGCGGCGGCTATCGCCGCCAGAAACGCATTCGCATCGTCGTGGTCGCCGGTATTGAAGTTCTGCTTGCGCTGCAGCACCCAGGCGTAGTCGGCGCCCCCGGCCGCCTTGGCCAACGCCGTCAAATCGCGCACCGCCGGCGGCGGCGCCGCGTAAGCCGTCTGCGTCGCGGCGACACCGCCGGGCGGAGGCGTCGCCACATCGTCGCCCGCGGCCAGCACGATCGGCTCGCCCGCCGGCGTGGTCAAGCGCAAATCAAAATGCCAATCGGCGCTCTCGGTGTCCCCCACCTTGGCCAGAATTTCATTCCATCCGGCGCGGAGTGCGGCTCCGGCGGCGTGCTGGTCAAACGCTTCGCTGGGATGATTGGCCTGTTCTTCGAACACAGGCGCGCCATTTACCCACAGCCGGGTTGCGCCGTCGTCCATGAAGCGCAAAGCCACCGGTCGCGCCGCATCGCTGCGCACCCAGGTCACCAGGTAGGCCGACACGCTTTGCGATGGACTCAGATAATCCGCCAGATTGAGCTCCGCTCCCGCGGCAGCGTACGGTATGGGGCGCCAACTCACGGTGCGCTGCTTGCCCGCGTAGTGCGCACTCAAGTCAATCGCACCCGGCTTCAGTCCGTCGTCGTGCAGGATCGCCACCGGACTCGCGTTGTCGAACGGTCCGATCGCCTGCCAGTTCTCCAGTTCACCCAGGCTTCGCCAGATCGCCGCCGCGCCGCTGGCATCTCCCGCCTGTTGAGCGAGGTCCGCTTTCTGGCACTCAATTTCACCTTTAATAAGAGGATCAAGCCCCGCTTGTGCTTCCAGCCGATTGAGCGTCGCGCTCAAGGTCGCGCGCGGCAGTTCGGGACTGGCATCTTCTTCCAGCCGGTACAGCGCAACCAATTGTTCCACCGGCGTACGGGCAGCGCGAAAGGCTGCCTCGGCATCCGCCGCCCGCTCGGCTGGCGATCGCAATCCTGTGGCTTGCGCTAGGGAGAAGCTGACGAGCAGCCCCAAGGAAAACAAAGCGCGGTTGAAAATGCGCATCCTTTATCAGAATACAAGATCAACAGGCCATTTCCAGCCCTATTCGGTAACCTGCATGCTTGTAGAACGTATTAGTTGGGAATGGCTCGACTCGGCATTCCAACTTCCTGCGCCCTGGCTTTGGTTCTGACCCCATTCCTGGCTTTCGCTCAATCGCCCGCGCCCGCCTCCGGCACGCCCCAATTTGTGGCCACCGTTGCTGGCACGGTTGTTGTGGAGGGCGTTGCCGTCCCTGGCGCCACCGTCACCGTCACCGATCCGGCCAGTGGGAAAATGTTCGTTACTTCGACCGATGAGGCCGGGCGATTCCAGGCTAAGGTTGCCCATCCCGGTGAATTTGACATTTCGACCTCCATGGTCGCCTTTGCGCCGGCTGAGGCCAAGGTCACCGTGCCGGCCACTCCCGACAATCCGAGCGTGGCGCCGGTCGAGATTTCATTGACGCTGGCATCGCGCGCTCCCGCGCCCGTGGTCGCTGCGCCCGCGCCTGCCACGCAATCTGCCAACTCAAACAAGCCTCAGTCCAAGCCGGCGGCGCCGGCCGCCCCGCCTTCTATTATTGCCTCCGCCAACACCCGCCCCTCCGGTCGCGGTAACGCTAACCGCGGCAGCCGAGGCCAGGCCGGCTTCCAGCAACTCGATCTCAGTCAAACCGCGGACCTCGCCGCCGGCGGTGACGCCGGAGCGGGCGCCGACGCCGCGGCCGGCAGCGGCGGCATCGCCGGCATGAACGACAACGCAGCCACTGATTCCGCCGTGGTTACCGGGCAAGCGAGTCAGGACGCATCACCCATGGGCGGCGACGCCATGGCGGCCGCACTGCGCCAGGGCGGCGGCGGTCCTGGAGGTGGCGATTTCGGCGGCGGTGGTCCCGGCGGCGGTGGTCCGGGTGGCGGTGGTCGCGGCGGCTTCGGCGGCGGCGGCGGCGGGCGCGGCGGCGGTGGTGGCGGCTTTGGCGGCCGCGGCGGCAGCTTCAATTTCCGTCAACTCAACAACCGCTTCAATCAGCCCCACGGTAGCGTCAATTATCAGCTCTCCGATTCGGCGCTCAACGCGCTGCCTGACACCATCGGCGGCACCTCCAGCACGACCAACCCGCCCAACGCTGCCAATCAGCGCTACTCGGCCACCGTCACCACCCCCTTCAAGATCCCCCATATCTACGACGACAAGGGCAAGACCAGCTTGACCGCCAGCTATAACGGCGTTCATGACGCGTCGCTCTCCACCGTGACCGCACTCGTCCCGACCCTGGCTGAACGCAGCGGCAATTTCCAGGGCGTTACCGATGCCCACGGTAATCCGGTTGTGGTTGTCGATCCGACCACCGGCCACCCATTTAACGGCGACACGATTCCCACCGGCTCCATCTCCCCGGCGGCGGCTGGGCTCTTGGCCTTCATCCCCACGCCCACTCCCGGCGCTGTCGGCCGCTTTAACTACGACAACACAGTCAATTCGCTTTCCACCAACAATAACGTCTCGCTCCGCATCAATCACAGCTTCAGCGGTCCCCTCCAGGGCGGCCGCGGCCGTGGCGGCCGTGGACGCTCGCTCAGCTTCAACATGAATTACAGCGGCGGCCACCGCGACAACCCGGGCACGTTTTTCCCGTTCGTCAGCGGCGTTACGACCACCCGGGGTCTCAACATGGCGGTCAGCTATACCCAGCCGCTCGGTAAGTGGCTCAACATCGCCAGCCTCAATTACAACCGCAATCGCATTGACGCGACCAATCTCTATGCCGGCGTGCGTAACGTCACCCAGGAGCTTGGTATCAACGGAGTCTCACAAAATCCGCAGGACTTCGGTCTGCCCACCATCAATTTCTCCACCTCCGGCTTGAGCGGCTTGAGCGACACCACGCCGAGCTTCATCCGCACCTCCACCGTCTCGTTTTCCGACAGCATGGTGCGCCGCATGGGCAAGCACAACATCCGATTCGGCGGCGATTTCCGGCGTCTGCAAAATAATCCTCAAACCGATCAGTCCCCGCGCGGCGCGTTTACCTTTGACGGTCAGTACAGTGGCTACGACTTCGCCGACTTCCTGCTCGGCGACGCCCAGCAAACCGCTGAACGTTTCGGCGGCGGCGTCTTCTACTTCCGCCAGAACGAGCCCGATCTTTTCTTCAACGACAACTGGCAAGCCAAGGGGACCTTCACTCTGAGCTACGGCCTCCGTTGGGAGTACATCTCGCCCTACACCGAGAACTTCAATCGCCTCACGAACCTCCTCGTTGCGCCCGGATTCGCCGCGGTTACGCCGGTCATCGCCGGGCGGGGCGGTCTCTCCGACTCCATCCTCAAGCCCAACTATCATCACTTCCGCCCGTCGCTCGGCTTTGCCTGGAAGACCTGGGACAACATGATTGTTACCGGAGGCGCCGGCATGAGCTATAACACCGGCGCGTATGCCAACATGGCCACCGCGCTCGCCTACCAGTCGCCCTTCATTACCACCCAGACCAATCTCGGCGGCGCCACGACCCCGCTCAGCCTGACCAACGGGTTCACCTCGACGAATGCGGTGCTTAACACCTACGGCGTCAATCCCGACTACCAGGTTGGCTACTCCTATCTCTGGAACTTCAACGTCCAGCGCCAGGTCGGGAAGGCGTATGTCGTGAACCTCGACTACAGCGGTACCAAGGGCTCGGAGCTCGATCAACTGCGCGCCCCCAACCGTACCCCCACCGGATTGCTCAATCCCAATCTTCCGGTGTTCCTTTACGACACCACCGGCGCCAACTCCATTTATCACGGCGGCTCGCTCATCGTCAGCCGGCGCATGTCACAGAGCGTTTCGTTCCGCTTCCGCTATACGTATTCGAAAATGATTGATGACGCCAGCCAGATTGGCGGCGGCGGCGGCGCCAATGGATTGATCGCGCAAAACGATCTCAACCTTGCCGCTGAGCGTTCGCTCTCTTCGGGGAACCCGGCCCAGCGGCTTAACGGCAGCTACGAGTGGCAGCTCCCCTACGGACTCAACCACAAGTGGGGCGATCACCAGAGCGTGATGAATTCCGTGTTCGGCGATTGGCAGATGAGCGGCACGGTCAATTTCAACAGCGGCACCCCGCTGTCTCCGATCGTCAGCAACATCTTCTCCAATGCCCAGGGCCTGCAGGCGCTCGGCGTCAACGTGCCGTTGCGCGCGAATCTCACCGGCCAGCCCATTGCTCTCGCCAACCCCACCGAGACCGCGTTCTTCAACACCGCCGCCTTCGCCGCACCCGCGGCCGGCAGCTACGGTGACGCCGGACGCAACATCATCATTGGCCCCGGCCAGATCACGGTGAACGGTTCGATGAGCAAATCATTCCGCCTCAGCGAATACAAGAACCTCGAACTCCGTTTCGACGCCAACAATGTGCTCAACCACGCCAACTGGGCGGGCGTTGACACCGACTTTAATTCGCCGACCTTCGGCGAGATCAACCGCATCGGCCAAATGCGCCAGGTCACTTTCAACGCCCGCTTCCGCTTCTAATCACCATGCGCCGCCCTTTCCTCTCCGCTGCCACCATCGCCCTTGCTCTCGCGCTTTCCGCGCAGCAGGCGCCCAAACCGCAGAAGCCGATGGTCGTCTTCAAGGCCACGACTTCGATCGTTCTCGTCAACCTCAGCGTGAAAGACGCGCAGGGCAAGCTGGTCAAGGACCTCAAGCCCGGCGACATCACCATTCTTGAGGACGGCAAGCCCCAGCACATCGCCAGCTTCGACTTCGAAAACGTGGATGCGCCGGTGGCGCCCGCCGCCGAGCCGGAAACGACCCCCTCGGGCACCATCGTCAACGGCACGCCGGCTAAGCCCAAGCCCGCCGCCGCGGCCTCCATTGCGCCCGCCGCCGCCGACCAGTACCGCGACCGGCGCCTGATTGTTCTCTATTTCGACCTGACCACCATGCAGCCTGAGGACGTGCAGAACGTCATGGAGCAGGCCCAGAACTACGTCACCAAGAAAATGCAGCCCGCCGATATGGCCGCCATCGCCACCCTCGGCAATACGCTGCAGGTGAACCAGGATTTCACCGCTGATAAAGACGCGCTGATGCGCACCCTGCGCGCCCTCAACCCCGCCACCTCCACCGGCTTCACCGACGGCGGGACCGGGAGCACCGACGGAACCGCCGACGATGGCTCGACGTTTGCCGCCGACGACACCGAGTTCAACATCGCCAACGCCGACCGCAGCCTCGAGTCGCTGCAGTCCATCTGCGACATGCTCGGCGGCATCCAGCAGAAAAAATCATTGATGTATTTCTCCAGTGGCATCCAGCGCTCGGGCGTCGACAACGAAATCACCTTGCGCTCCGCCGTCAACTCCTGCGTCAAGGCCAATGCCTCCATCTACAGCATTGACGCCCAGGGCCTGCAAGCTCTGCCGCCCGGCGGCAACGCCACCAGCGGCAGCGTCCGCGGCTCCGGCGCCTTTAATGGCGGCGCGCAGTCCTCCGCCCAGGATTCACAGTTCTCACAGCAGGAGACCATTTCCACCCTCGCGACCGACACCGGCGGCAAGGCCTTCCTCGACTCCAACGACTTCACCCCCGCCTACACTAAGGTGCAGCAGGACACATCGTCGTATTACTTAATCGGCTATAGCAGCGCCAACATGCGCAAGGATGGCAAGTACCGCCATATTTCGGTGAAGTTCAACCGCGCCGGCCTGACCGCCATCAATCCCCGCCCCGGCTACTACGCCGGCAAAGATATTGACCACCTGACCACCGCCGATCGCCAGCAACAGCTTCAAGATGAGCTCAACTCCGATGTGAGCGATCACTCGCTCGATCTTTACCTGGCCGATGGCTATCTCCGTCTCGACAAGAACCGCTACTACGTTCCGGTCTCGATTACATTGCCCGGTTCGGAAATTCCGCTCCACGGCATCAACCCGAAAGCTACGCCCGAGGTGGACATTGCCGGTGAAGTGCTCGACCAAACCGGACGCCAGCTTGACCACGTCGGCCAAACCATTCGCCTCACCCCGGCAATAGCCGGCCCCGGCCAGCAGCTTCAGAATAAGAATCTGCAATACAACACCGGCTTCCTCCTCGCACCGGGCCAGAAGTATCAACTCCGCTTCGCCGCTCGCGAGAACCAGACCGGTCAGATGGGGGCGTTCGAAGCCGTGCTCACCGTCCCTGACCTCACGGCTGACGAAGCCAAGGCGCCTCACATTTTGACTACCAGCTCCATCCTCGTCGGCAGCCAGCTTAGCCCGGTTCATCCCGAGTCGCAGAATCCGCTCACCGCCACCGGCAACGCCCTGGTGATGAACGTCAATCACGTATTCACCTCCAGTCAGCACCTCTACGTTTACTACGAGGTCTACGACCCCAAGATCACGGCCGGCAATGACGGTATCAAGTTGCTCACCAATGTGGCGTTCTTCCGCGGCAAGCAGAAGGCTTTCGAGAGCCAGCTTCTGACCACTGAGCAGATTACCGATCCCAGCCGCCACGCGGCCGTGATTCAAATTGATATTCCGCTGGCACAGCTCAAACCCGGTTACTACATGTGCCAGATTAACGCGGTGGACGATGCCGCCGGCAAGTTCGCCTTCCCGCGGGTGCCGATACTAATTCGCCCCGCTCCCGCCGCCGCGGCGAGCGTTGCTGGAACGGCAAAGAACCTATTACAATAGGCTTAATGCGTAGTCTGGCCGTCTGGTTTTGTCTGCTGGCCGCCGCCGCGGCCTCTCCGCTTACTAATCAGGGCCTTGATCGCGGCTACCGTCAGCTTTATAACCTGGAGTTCAGCGCCGCGCATCAGACCTTCGCGGATTGGATCGCCTCCCACCCCACCGACCCGCTCGGCCCCGCCTCCAACGCCGTCGCCGACCTATTCGCGGAGATGGACCGGATGAAGATCCTCCAATCCCAGTTTTTCACCAACGACCACGATTTTCTTTCCGGCCCGACCGGGCCTCCCCTGCCCGATTTCGAGCGCGAGCTGGGCCAGGCCGAGTCGCTTGCTGCTCGCGCGCCCGCCAACGACACCAATGCGCTTTACGTCCAGGCCCTCTGCCACGGACTGCGCGCCGACTATCTCGGCGTGCTGCAAAAGCGCTATCTGGCCTCGGTCAGTGAAATGAAGCTGGGCGAGGCGGTGGCCCACCGGCTGTTGGCCATCGACCCTGGCGTCGCCGACGCCTATCTCGCGGTGGGCATTGAAAACTACATACTCGGCCTCAAGCCTGCGCCCGTGCGCTGGCTCTTGCGCCTTGATGGCGCCTCGACCAACAAGCTGGAAGGGCTGCGGGAGCTTCGCCTCGCCGCCGCCAATGGACACTATCTTCAGCCCTACGCGCAGATACTGCTCGCCATTGCCGCCCTGCGCGATCACGATCCCGCCACCGCCGCGCGTCTGCTCGAGGGATTGACGGCGGAGTTTCCGGCTAACCCGCTCTATGCAACCGAGCTCCAACGCTTGTCATCCACGGTCACACTCGATCCGGCGCGCACCGAAGTTCGGTTCACCTTATCGGCATTTCTCCACACCGTCCACGGCAGCTTCAAGTTAATCCGCGGCGGACTCGAGTTCGACCCCGCGACCGGACGCGCCAGCGGCACAATTCTCCTCGATGCCCGCTCGGCCGAGACCGGTAACTCCGATCGTGACAAGACCATGCACGCCAGCGTGCTCGAGTCGGGCAAGTACCCGACCATCACCTTTACCATCAGCCATGTGGACGGCTCACTGCCCAACGTCAATCTTCAGGGCGTGGTCAAGCTGCACGGCAGCGACCACCCGTTGACCATCCCGGTTCACGTGCAACAAGACGGCGGCCAATTCACGGCGAGTTCGACCTTTGCCGTCCCTTACGTTGCCTGGGGCCTCAAGAATCCCAGTAACGCGCTGCTCCACGTGAAGGACGCGGTCACGCTCGAAATCGCAGCCGTCGGCACCCTGACCCAGCCGCACTGATTTAAGCCGGGCGCTTCAGCTCATCGGCGAGGCCAGCCTCGCCTCTCCTTGCGCTTCGATAGAAGAACATGGTATCTTCCTATCGAAGTACAAGGAGTCGCGATCCGCATGCACGCCAACCCAATGCCTCGATTGGACCTGCCGCAAGGCACCCTTGACCTGCTCATCCTTAAAACAGTGGCGCTGGAGCCCCGCCATGGCTGCGCCATTGCCGATCGCATCGCTCAGATCTCCGCCGGCGCGGTCCAAATCCCGCCGGGTTCGCTCTACCCGGCGCTGCATCGCCTCGAGCGGAGGGGATGGCTCAAGCCGCAGTGGGGCACATCCGAGGCCAATCGCAAGGCCAAATACTATGCGCTCACCGCCGCCGGCCGTCGCCAGCTCGAGGCCGAGGCCGGCGCCTGGAAGCGCCTGACCTGGGCCGTGGGCGAGATCATGGAGAGCAACTGAGGTACCCGCCATGAACACGCATGACCTTCGCCACCGCCTCCGCTCGCTCTTCCAGCGTTCGGCCGTCGAGCGTGAACTGGCTGACGAGCTCGCCCACCATGCCGCCTTGCGCGGCCCATTGCGCGGCGCTGACGCTGTCGCCGAAGCCTGCCGCGACGCCCGCGGCGTCGGCCCCTTGGAAACGCTGGCGCGCGACCTCCGATGGTCCTGGCGCAGCCTGTTCCACGCTCCCGGTTTCACCATCCCGGCGCTGCTGACGCTCGCGCTCGGTTTGGGCGCTTCGGTGGCGACTTATTCCGCAGCCGACTCGATTCTTCTCCATCCCCTCTTGTACCCCCAGGCCGATCGCCTGGTGCTGTTGCGCGAGCGTCTGCCGATGCTCTCTGCCGCTCCGCTGCGTGTATCGTTGCCCGACGTCCCCCTCATGGCCGAGGCGGGAACCGCGTTTACGGGAGTGGGTGCGTCGGTGGTGGGTAAGATGGATCTTTCCGGGCAGGGCGCGGCCGAACGTATTTCGGTCGGCCACATTTCATCATCGCTGTTTCCCCTGCTCGGCGTGGCCCCGGCCCTCGGTCGGGGCTTCACCGCGAGCGAAGACCATCCCGGCCCCCACGTGGCGATTCTGAGCGATTCATTCTGGCGTGCGCACTTTGCCGCGGATCCCAATGTCGTCGGACGCGCCGTGCGCATGGATGGAAGCGCCTATACCGTAATCGGCGTCATGCCGCGGCAGTTCCAATATCCGCCCGCCGGTTTAGCGCGGTACGGTCAACCGGCCGCGCTCTGGGTGCCATTGCAACTGACGCCGGCGCAGCTGGCCGACGTAGGGGACGATTTCGATTACGCCGCCATCGCGCGGCTCCGGCCCCAGGCCACAATCGGCGAAGCGCGCGCGCAGATGCATGCCGCCGCCAAGGCAATTCTCGACATGTGGTCCGCAAAAGCCGGGCCGCTGCCCGGGCTGAAGCTTGAGGTTGTCATCGATCCGCTCGCCGGCCAGGTGGTTGCCGAGACGCTGCCGTTGATGCGTCTGTTATTCCTTGCCGCGGGATTGCTCATGATATTGAGCTGCGCCAACGTCGCCAACCTTTTCCTGGTGCGCGCCGCCGGGCGGCGCCGCGAATGGGCGATGCGCTCGGCCTTGGGCGCGGCCCGCGGCCGCATTGTGCGCCAATCGCTCACCGAATCCGCGCTGCTTGCGCTGCTGGCTGCCGTGGCCGGCCTGGTCTTCGCCCAGTTCTGCCTGGCGGGACTGGCTGCCGTCGCGCCCAGCACCCTGCCCCAGTTCCAGGCCCTTCATTTAAGCTCCGGCGGATTTGGGTTTGCCGCTCTCCTGGCGCTCGCGATCGGCCCTCTTTGTGGCGCGCTGGCAGCCCGGTCCGCGGCTGGAGACGGTCTCGAATCCGCGTTACGCAGTGCTTCCCCGGCGTTGGCCGGAAGCAGCCGTGACGCCCGCTGGCGCGCCGCCCTGGTCGCCGCCCAGGTCGCGTTGGCGTTCACTCTGGTGTGCGGCGCCGGGTTGCTCATCCGCAGCTTCCGCTCAGCCCTCGCCGGCGGTGGCGGGGTGGATGCCGGCGGCCGCACCGTCGCCACCATCGCGCTCCCTCACCTCGAATACGCCGATCCTGCAAATGTGGCTGCGTGGGCCGACCGGCTGCGCGCCGATCTCGCGCGCCAGCCCGGGATTGAGTCGGTCGCCCTGGCCACCAACCAACCCACGAACGATAATTGGGATCATACCTTCACCGTCGAGGGCCGCGCCCAACCGCCAGGCGCCAAGTTGCCTGATGCCCAGTCGGCTGAAGTCATCGGCCCGTATTTTCGCACCCTCGGGATTCCGGTGCTACAAGGTCGCGGCTTCACCGCGTCCGAGACAGCCGGACACGCCGCCGTTGTCATTGTCAGCGCGACGCTGGCGCGCCACTACTGGCCCGAGCAAAACGCCGTGGGCAGGCGTTTGAAATGGGGCGCCGCGGATTCACATTCGCCCTGGCTCACCGTCGTCGGCGTGGTTGGGGACGTCAAGGGCGAGGCCTTGGACCAGCCGGTCAGTCTCACGACATACTCGCCATACCGGGCGAATTGCACGGCCGATGCTCCCTACCAGATCTGCGGCACTCTCAACCTGACGGCTCATTCCGCCCTGCCTGAAGCGGTGGTAGCCAGCCAGATCCGGCGTGTGGTGGCGGGGATCGATCCCTCCGTACCGGTCACCGGCGTTCAATCCATGGCATCGCTGTTGGACGACTCCCTTGTGCCCCGCCGTTTCAATACGCTCTTGATTTCCTTCTTCGGCATCGCGGCGCTGCTGCTCGCCGCGATCGGCCTCTATGGCGTCCTGGCATTTGTGGTGGCGGGCCAGCGCAAGGAAATTGCCATTCGCATTGCCCTCGGCGCGCGGCCCGCCAGCGTGCTCTCGACCACGCTGCGCCGCGGCCTGGCCTGGTCGTGCGCGGGCGTGATTGCGGGCGCCGCCATTGCGTTTGGATCGCGCAATCTCATCTCCGGCCTTTTGTACGGCACCCCGGCGCTCGATCTCAGCACCTGGAGCGCAACCGGCGCCCTGATAATGGTGACGGCCGTGTTTGCCTGCGGGCTGCCCGCTTTCCGCGCCAGCCGCACCGATCCCCAGTCGGTGCTGCGCCAGGGATGACGGTGGCCGCCCGAACCAGGCTTCAATTGACTACTCGCGGCAATTGAGCGTAATCGATGATCAGCTTGTCGACCGTGGTTTTGTCGGACTCGAACTTCAGGCCGAGCTGGTCCTGAACGTCGGAGATTGCGGACTGCCAATTTCCGATGAGAGATTTCATGTTCGCATCGGCGCCGGGACGGTTGTCAAAAATATTCAGCGTCAAATCATAGCGCCCGCGCAGCCCGGTCATGTCCCGCACCGGACGCCCGATCGATGGCAGGCTGGAGAGAAACTGCGCCAGGTCAGCCATCGAATAGCCCTTCAGGATCATGGCTGAACCTGTAAACTCCGGAATCGCACTCGCTGCCTCCTGCGCCGAAGGGTGCAGCTTGGGTCCGTGCTTGCCGACAACGAGTGCGAACCCCGGTGCTTCGGTGTGGACGCTATGAACTTTCAACTGGAAGCGATCGGTCAGAAAGGCGCGCAGCATCGCGAGAAGTTGCGCTTCCGTCGTGGTCGAAGGATTGTCGGCCTCGGCCTCGACATCGAAACGGTGGGGGCCGTCCCAGTCGGGAAAGCCGGAGAACCTTTGCAGCGGCATGGCATAGGCGATGCTCATGAGGTGGCTGAGCCGCCCCGCGGTGATTACGCACCGCCCCAGTGGCACATCCCGCCCTGGGTCGTCGGGCGCAAACTTCGAATCAATGCCGTGGCAGCCGCCTTCGACACCGCCATGCAGCGTATCCGGCTTCAGCGTTGCGGCTTCGAAGCGCGGCGCCTGCTGCGTTACCGCCAGCGCGCAACCAGCGAGAACCACCAGAATCGCTGCGCCAAATGGCCGCCATAAGCGCGGATCGCGTGGCTTTGCCGCGCCAGGCCCCGCGCCAATGAATGTAAGCCGCTGCGTCGTTTTCATCGTGGCCTAGCCCGCCTTCACCAGCATAGTTTCGAATATATCTCGAATGCCGACAAGTAGGCGGGCGAGCCTTCACTTATGCTTTCAAGTTGGCATGATTTCCGAGCTCTTCACCGCCCGCCTGCACTTGCGGTCATGGCGCGATTCCGACCGTGCTCCCGTCGCTGCATTGAACGCGGATCCGCGTGTGTCCGAATTTCTACCCACGCCCCTCGACGCCCAGGCCAGCGACGCGTTCCTGGACCGTATCGAGTGCCACTGGCGCGAGAATGGCTTCGGCCTTTTCGCCGTTGAAGCGCTGGACATCGCCCAATTCCTCGGCTACATCGGACTCGTCGTGCCGGCTTTTGTAGCACCTTTTACTCCCTGCGTTGAGATTGGCTGGCGGCTCGCAGCGTCCCACTGGGGTATGGGGCTCGCGACGGAGGGCGCCCGCGCCGTCATGCACCATGCTTTCGCGGCCCTGCGGCTTTCCGAGGTGCTCTCATGGACTGTGCCTGCGAATGCCCGCTCGCGCCGCGTCATGGAAAAGCTTGTATGTCCCACGATCCGGCCGACGATTTTGATCACCCAGCGCTGCCGCCCGGCCACCCCTTGCGGCCGCATGTCTTATATCGCCTACGCTCCCCGAGCTGGTGAGCCGCGGCTGGCGCGGCGGCCGCAATTCCGTTCTTAAGACGCCTGCACGCCGTCTGGGTCCGCCGACTGCCGCAGCCGCTTGTACGGCTGCTACAATGAAAAAGATTGTCGCCATCGGGTAGAGGCGAAGTCGGAGAGGTGGCCGAGTGGCTTAAGGCGGCGGTTTGCTAAACCGTTGTACGGTCAAAAGCTGTACCGGGGGTTCGAATCCCCCCCTCTCCGCCAGAATTTAGAGAGCTTGCAGGACGCGCAGGAAGCGCAGGAAGAAGCGCATGGGAGTGATATACTTACGGGCGGATGAGCTCCGCCGCGGAAACCCGCGCCGGGCGAAGGAACCGGGGTTGGTCTTGCTATGAGGAACGAAAACGACACGAGAGGTAACGCCGCGATGGGTCTGGGTGTAGGGCTTGGAGCAGCATTCGGGGCTGCTTTCGGCATGGCGTTCCACAACATCGGCGTTGGCGTCGCAATTGGCGTAGGGATTGGAGTCGCGATTGGCGCGGCGATGATGCAAAGAGCGCGACGCGGAAAATCCTAAACGCCGGCCCTCTGGCACGTGCGCTGGCAATCGAACGAACAGAGCCTTAAATATTTGCCGGTTTTGGCGATGTCTGCGTGCTGAGCCCATCCCTCTCCCAACTACATGCGTTGTCGTATTCGACAATGAACCAGCGAATTCAGCTTCCCTCTTCGACAAGGGTCCGCAGCCGCTCAAGTGCGCCGTCCCACTGCGCCGATACCGCCGCCAGGTACTCCTGCAGTTCCATAATCGAATCCGGACGGAAGGCAAACCGCTTCTCCCGCCCGGTCCGCCGGCTGCGCACCAAGCGGGCCCGCTCCAGAACCCGGAGATGCTTGGTCATCGCCTGGCGCGTCAGCCGCGATTCCGCGCTCAACTCCGCAATCGAGCGCGCCGGCCCCTGGCTCAGCCGCATAACCAGCGCCAACCGAGTTGCGTCGCCTAGGGCGGCAAACACCTGTGCCGCCGCCCTAGGGGTTTTGCGCGACATACTCGGAGATATTCCGCACCTGGATGGCCCAGCCCTCGCCGTTGCGCAGGAAAGCCTCGGCCCGCCGCTCCGCGGGGATGTTCTCAAACCCCGACTCGCTGACCCATAGCCGTGTCCCTGCCGGTGAGGGCTCCAGGCGGAACTCCACCAACGTCGGCGTCTCCTGCGAATAATCCACCTTGGGATCAATGGCAAATGGATGCCAGGTAAAGGCGAAGTACCGCTCCGGCTCCATCGCCGTCACCTGAACCTCCATGACGAGGTGCTCGTAGCCGGGGTAGGCAATGTTGCCCCGCGCGGTCTGCCCCAGCGCAAATGGCGCCCCCAGCTTTACGCGGAACCACGCCCCGAACTCCCGGTAATCGGTGAGCGCGCGCCATACCCGCGCCACCGGCGCCTTAATCTCAATCTCTTTATCGATCCGTCGCTTGTCCATGCCCAAAGCCTCCCATTAATTATGCAACCAAATAGTTGCATATTGCGGGGCGGGTTGGCAAGAGAGTGTCGGCTGCAATGCCCCAAATGGGGGGATGCACGGACTGGGTTGGCTGCTCGATAGTGGTATGGTGCAGCCGATGTTTTATGGCGCCGTTGCGGTGGCCGTCGGAATCGTTGCCGCCGCCTTGCCGTCACCCGCGCCGGCGCCGGCGGCCTTGATCTGGGCCACCGCAGCCGCGGGCATCGCGGCCGGGTGCTTGGCCGTGAGTATCGCGCGTCAGCGCCGCATGGCCGCTGCCGCGCTGGGATTGGCGTTTTGCCTTCTCCTCGGTTTTGCGCGAGCGGCGTACGTCGCGCGCCATCCGCCAGCGGTTTCCGCGTTGGCGCGCGTCGTGGCCACGCTCGAGCCGGGAGTGCGCGATCGGCTCACGATGCTCGCCTATCTGCGTGACCAGCCGCAGCCGCTTTTCGATCACGGCGTTGTCAGCGCATTACGGCTCGACGTCTCCGCCATTGCCGCCGGTACCGGGTTGAACTCAGCTTTGACGCCGGTCTCTTCCGGCGTGCGCCTCTATGCCTACGCTCCGGTTGCGCCGGCGCTGCTGCAGCTTGCAGCCGGCGAGGGCATCGCCTTTTACGCGCATCTACGCCCCCTGCCGGCCTATCACGACCCGGGGGTGGCCGACTTCGCCGCCGCCGCCCGCCGCGAAGACATCGAGTTTTCCGGCACGCTCGACTCCGGCCAATGGCGCGCGTGGCCGGCCATCGCCGGCCCGCGCCTCGATGCCACGCGCGCCCGCCTCTGGGCCTGGATCAGCCAACACATTGACCAACTCGCCCCGCCCGCCGCTGCCAGCCGCGCCAACGCGCTGCTGCGTGGCATGTTGCTTGGCGACTTAGCCCGGCTCGACGAAACCACACGAACTTCGTTTCAAGAGGATGGCACCTACCACTTGCTCGTGGTCGCCGGCTTGCACGTGGGCCTGCTGGTCATCCTCCTCGGCTACCTGCTGCGGGGCCTCCGCATGCCGCGGGCATGGACCCATCTCATCAGCCTCGGCCTGCTTGGCTTCTATGCCTGGGTGATCGTCGGGCGGACGCCGACCGTGCGCGTGCTGCTGATGCTCGCCGTCTACTATGCCGCCGAGCTCTGGTTTCGCGATCGTCAGGCGCTCAACTCGGTGGGCGTGGCGGCGCTGGTCCTATTGGCACTGCGTCCTTTGGATTTGTTCAGCGCGGGTTTCCAAATGTCACTGGGCGCCGCCATACTGCTTGCCGGCGCCTCCGGGCCGTTGACGCCTCACGCCGCGCCGCGCTACCGGCGCTTTGCCGCGCATGTCGTCATCGCCTCACTAGTGCTGCAAATCGGTTTCGCCGGATTTAACACCGTGTACTTTCACCGCATCAGCCCGTGGTCCATGCTGGCCAACATGGTGCTGGTGCCCATGGCGTCAGTGCTCATCCCCATCGCCTGGGTTGCGGTCGCGCTCGGCCCGGTGGCCGCCCGCGTGACCGGCCCGCTCCTGGTCAGCTTCGCCAACCTGATGATCCGCGCGGCTGACGCTATGGCGCGCTGGCCCGGCGCAAACGGCCGCGTGCCCTCGCCCCCGGGATGGTTTCTCGCGTTGTTCGGCGTGGCGGTTGTGCTCTGGATCGTCGCTTGTGCGCGCAGTGGCGCCGGTCGCCCATGGCAATGGGCCTCCACCATCGCCATGGCGGCACTCGTCGCATTGCTGGCCGTCGCGCATTTTCCGCCTCGCCTGCCGCCTGGTTTAACCGCGACTGTGCTCGACGTCGGGCAAGGCGACTCCATCTTCGTTTCCTTTCCCGACGGACGAACCTTGCTCGTGGATGGCGGCCCGCGCAGCGCGCATTGGGACACGGGTGATGAAATCGTCGCCCCCTTTCTCTGGTCGCTCGGCCTGCGCCATCTCGATGCGGTGCTCCTCACCCATGGCCACAACGACCACATGGGCGGCCTCAGCACCGTCCTAACCGACTTTCATCCCGAAGAAATATGGTTCACTCGTTCGCTTCCCGGCGAGCCGGCGATGGCGGCGTTTCTGCGGCAGGCGCGCGCCTCGGGGGCGACATTGCGCCGGGTCAGCGCCGGCGACGCCTTTCTCGCCGGCGCCAGCCGGCTCGACGTCCTCTTGCCGGCGCCCGATTACCTGGCAGGCGACCTGGCCAGCAACAATGACTCACTCGCGTTGCGGCTGAGCTGGGGGCAAGAATCAATGCTGCTCACCGGCGACACCGAAGCGCCCGGCGAACGCTGGATGCTCGACCATCACCTCGCCCTGGCGAGCCCTCTCCTCAAGGTCGGTCACCACGGCAGCCACACTTCCTCGACACCCGATTTTCTCGCCGCCGTGCGCCCCTCGGCCGCCGTAATCTCGGTTGGCGCGGGCAACCTGTATGGCCATCCCTCGCCCGAAGTAGTCGAGCGTCTGCAGGCGTCGGGGGTGCGCGTATTCCGTACCGACCGCGATGGTGCGGTTCAGTGCCGGCTCAGTCAGCACGACCTCAGCATTTTTCTGTTCCGGCGCCTCCCCGGCGCCGGCTAATGCGGATAGGGGTGATTGGTTAGAATGGCGAGACCTCGATAAACCTGCTCCAGCAGCACCAGCCGCGCCAACTCATGCGAGAGCGTGAGGCTCGACAGCGACAGCCTGCCGGCGCAGATGAGTCCCGGCGCAAAACCATCGGGCCCGCCGATGGCAAATAACATCTCCTGGTTATAGGCCGACGCCTGCCGTTCCATAAAGCGCGCCCACCCTGGCGAATCGAGTTGCTTGCCGGATGGGTCGCACAGCCAAAGCCGCGCTTCCCGCGCCCGCCGCTCGAGCGCCGCCGCCGGATCCTTGCCCGCCAGTTCGACGCCCTCCACGGTGGCGAAACGCGCGAAACCCCGCATGCGGCCGAGATATTCCTCGGTCCACATCTTCGTCGCGGGATGCTTTGTCTTGCCCATCCAGGCAATGCCGATGCGCATCGTGCCATGGTAGCCTAATGGAATGGCTACCCACGAGGACGCGAATCTTATCCTTCGGCTCTATGAGCTCCGCCGTGAAACCGTGCTGCGCCAGGCGCGCAACTGGTTTGTGCGCGACTTTCATCCCACCAGCGCCGCCTCCATCATGGACGTGCTCAAGAGCGAGCAGAGCGCGTTCTTCCGCATGGTGACAACCTACTGGGAAATGGCGGCCACGCTGGTCGTGCATGGCACCATTGATGCCGAGCTGTTCCATGAATCCAATGGCGAGCACCTCTATGTGTACGCCAAGCTGGCTCCCTACGTCGCCGAGTTGCGGCAACTCTACAACAATAAACGCCTGGTGTTCAACCTCGAGAAACTGGTTCTCTCCATGCCCGACTGCGCCAACCTGATCAAGGCCATGCAGGAGAGGCAGGCGGGCGCCGCCGCCGCGCGTGGCGGACGCTAGCCCGCGCATGAAGGCCTTCATTCAGGTCGCGCTCAAACGGACCGTGCTCGACCCGCAAGGCAAGACCATCCAGGCGGCGCTACGCAAGCTCGGCTTCGACGCCATTGAAGACGTCCGCCAGGGCAAAGTTCTGGAATTGCGGTTCGTCCCTGGCACCGCGCCGGAGGAAGCCCGGCGCCAGGCCGAGCGGGCCGCCAGCGAGCTGTTGGCCAACCCTGTCATCGAAGAGTACGCCATCCGTTGGGAAGAATAAATTCATGTGTGGCATTGTCGGTTACATCGGCAGCAAACCTGTCGTCCCGGTAATTCTCGAAGGCCTCAAGCGGCTTGAATACCGCGGCTACGACTCGGCCGGCATTGCCGTCGTGTGTGACGGCAAACTCGCGGTCCGCCGCGCCGAAGGCAAGCTGCGCAACCTCGAAGAGAGCGTGCGCCTGCAGCCGTTCGAGGGCAGCTATGGCATCGGGCACACGCGCTGGGCCACCCACGGCCGCCCCACCGAGGAGAACGCCCATCCCCATCGCGACTGCAGCGGTGAAATCGTGGTCGTCCACAACGGCATCATCGAGAACTATCTCAGTCTCAAGCGTGAGCTCGCCGCCCAGGGTCACACCTTCCGCACGGAAACCGACACCGAGGTCATCGCGCATTTGCTCGAGCAGGAATGGAAGTCCGCGCCCACCGCGCCGCTGGAGCAGATCGTGCAGCGGATCCTGCCGCGACTGAGCGGCGTCTACGCCCTCGGCATCCTCTCCACCCGCGATCCCGATAAAATCGTCGCCGCCCGCAACGGCCCGCCTGCCGTGGTCGGCCTCGGCCAGAATGAATTCTTCATCGCCAGCGACATTCCCGCCCTGCTGCACCATACCCGCGACGTCTTTTTCCTCGCCGACGGCGATTTGGCGGTGCTGTCGCCGGCCGGCGTTCGCCTCATGGACTTCCAGGGCCGCCCCGTGAACCGCGAAGTCAGCCACATCACCTGGGACCCGATCATGGCGGAAAAGGGCGGCTTCAAGCACTTCATGCTGAAGGAGATTTACGAGCAGCCGCGCGCCGTGCGCGACACGCTGCTGGGCCGCATCTCGCGCGATCGCGGCGAGGTCTTTCTCGACGAGATGGAGCTCACCGCCCAGGATTTCCGCGGCTTCAACTCCGCCCGCATTGTTGCCTGCGGCACCTCCTGGCACGCCGCGCTGGCGGGTAAATTCCTGTTCGAACAGTTGGCCCGCATTCCCACCGACGTGGACTACGGCAGCGAGTTCCGCTATCGCGATCCGTTGGTCGATCCTTCGCAGCTCACGGTTCTGATCTCGCAATCAGGCGAAACCGCCGATACCCTGGCGGCGCTGCGCGAGGCGCGCGGCAAGGGTTCGAAGACGCTCGCCATCTGCAACGTGGTCGGCAGCATGTTGACGCGCGAGGCCAACGGGTCGCTCTTGACCCACGCGGGCCCGGAAATCGGCGTCGCCTCAACCAAGGCTTTCACCGCCCAACTGGCCGCATTGGTCGTGCTCGGTCTGTATCTCGGCCGCACCCGGGGCGCGCTTAGCGCCGATCGCGCGGTTCAGTTCATGGAGGAGTTCGACCGCGTTCCGGCCAAGCTCGAACTGCTCCTGAACCGCGACCAGGAGTACGAGGCGCTGGCCCGCCGCTTCTACCGCGCCCGCGATTTCCTGTACCTGGGCCGCGGCATTCATTACCCGATCGCTCTCGAAGGCGCGCTCAAGATGAAGGAGATTTCCTACATCCACGCGGAGGGCTACCCCGCGGGAGAGATGAAGCACGGCCCCAATGCCCTGATTGACGAGAACCTGCCCGTGGTGGTGCTCGCCGCCCACGATCCCCGGGATCCGGCCTCGGTGACGCGCTACGAGAAGACGATCAGCAACATCAAGGAAGTGAAGGCGCGCGAAGGCGAGGTCATCGTCATCGCCAACCAGGGCGACACCGATGCGGCCGAGGCCGCCGATCACGTGATTGAAATTCCGTCGGCGCCCGAATTGCTGCTACCTATTCTGGAATCGGTCCCGCTGCAACTGCTGGCCTATTACATCGCCGTCCGCCGCGGCTGTGACGTGGATCAACCGCGCAACCTGGCCAAATCCGTCACTGTCGAGTAACCGCCGCCGTTACTCGCACCGCAGCGCGACCAGCGGATCGACGCGCGTGGCGCGCCGCGCCGGCACCCAACAAGCGGCCAACGCCACCGCGATCAGGATCACCGCCACGGCCGCCAAGCTGGCCGGATCCAACGGCTTCACGCCAAAAAGTAGATTGCCAAGATACCGGGTTAGCGCCCAGGCGCCAGCCATTCCCACCACGATTCCGCACGCCGCCAATGCCAGCCCCAGCGACATTACCATACGCAGCAGCCGCCCGCGCTCGGCGCCGAGCGCCATGCGGATGCCGATTTCCCGGGTGCGGCGCGTGACCTCCTGCGCCAGCAGCGCGTACAGTCCAATGCAGGCGAGCAGCAGCGCGAGCAGTCCGAAGGTGCTCGCCAATTTGGCCAGAAGACGCTCATTGGTCAGCAGGCTGTCGATCACTTGAAGCTGGGTTTGCGGGTGGAAAACCGGCAGGTTGGGGTCGATGCCGCGCACCACGCCGCGCACCGCGGGCAGTAGCGTCATCGGGTCGCCGGCGGTGCGCACCTCAAAACTCGCGTAACCATTCTCCGAAGGCACGTAAACGGTCGGATCAATGGCAGAGCGCAAATTTTGGTACTTGGCATCGGCGACCACGCCGATAATGCGCCAGTATTCGCCGGCATCATCACCCGTCCCGCCACCAACCACGCGGCCGATCGGGTTGGTCGAGCCCAGGTAGCGGCGAACGAATGTCTCATTGACCACGGCCGCCAGCGGCACGCCCGAAGGCTTGGCGCCAGGGGCATCGGGCACGGGCACGAAATCGCCGGGGGTGAAGTCCCGCCCCAGCAGCAGCGGCATGTGCAGAGCGCTAAAAAAGCCAACACCGACCGACAGGATGTCGGTATCGGAATCGGGATCGCTCTTCTGCCCATGAAGGTGAAAACTCGTTTCGGACAAGCTTCCAGAAACCAGGGGGTTATCCGAGTAACTCACTCCGCGCACGCCGGGAAGAGCGGCAATACCATCCTGCAGTCGCTGATACAGGGCTTGTACCCGCGCTCCCTTGTAGCCGATGAGCGCGGGTTCCACGTTGAACAGCAGCAGGTTTGCGGTATCGAAGCCAGGGTTCACCGCCCGCAGATTCGACAGTGTTCTCACCAGCAGCCCGGCGGCGGCGAGCACCACGACGCAGAGCGCGATTTGCGCTACGACCAATCCGTTGCCCAGGTGCACGCCGCGAAAGCGCCGGCGTGTCCGCGTGTTTCCCACGCCGTCCTTAAGCGAGCTGGCGAGATCCGTGCGGGCGCCGCGCAGACCTGGTGCCAGGCCGAACAATACTCCCGTGGCCAGGGTTGCCGCCAGCGTGAACAGCAGCACCCGTCCATCGAGCGCGACATGCAAGGCCAGCGTTGTGCCGCCATCGCTCATCAGCGCAACCAACACGCGCGCCCCCCACCAGGCGAGGCCCAGGCCGACGACCCCGCCGATCAGCGCGAGCGTCACGCTTTCGGTCAGAAGTTGGCGCAGAATCCGACCGCCCCGAGCCCCGAGAGCTCGGCGCAAGGCGAACTCCTTTTGCCGGGCGCTGGCGCGGCCCAATAACAGGCCGGCGACGTTGGCGCAGGCGATTAGTAGAATCACGCCTACAGCCCACATCAATACGGTCAGTGGCTGGGAGAATCGTCCGCGAATGCCATTCATGCCGGTTTGCGCCGACACCAGAGTCAACTGCGGGTTGTCGCCCGGTTTGCTTAGTGGTTTGGCACCGGTCAGTAGCGTGGTCCGCCACAAGCCATTAGTTTCGGCCTGCGCCTGCGCCACGCCGACGCCGGGGCGGAGGCGCGCGAAAATCACCAGCCAAATCGAGTCGGCGTCCAGCCGCTTCGGATTCCACCGCGGCGTGAGCTGCGGCAGGCTTGATAGCGGAACCCAGCCATCGAACGCACTGCCGGGAGCGAGGCCATTAAATTGCGCATCGGCTACACCGACAATGGTGACTGGAAGATTGTTGAGCTCGATTGTGGCGCCTACCGCCGACGGCTCGCCTCCAAACGCCGTTTGCCAGTCGCGGTAACTCAGCACGGTTACCAGCGGAGCGCCGGGAATGTCGTCGGCCGGGGTGAACAGCCGCCCCAGTGCGGGCTTCACGCCGAGTACGGAGAAATAATTTCCCGCCACCGCCTGGTCGCGGGCGATGCTGGCCTGACCGTGGCCGCTCATATTGAACACCGCGTTGCCTCCCGAGGCGGTTACCGCCGCCAGCGTTTGGGTTTGCTGTCGGAGTTGGTCGAGAAACGGTTTGGAAAAGGAGCAACTCGAGGGAGATTGGTCGGAGAATTTAGTTTGGCAATCGCCGTAGCTCGAACTGCTGTGGTACTGCGGCCGATGGTTGGCCGTCCAGTGCAGCAGCATCAGGGTTTGCGGGCTCTTCACCGGGAGGGCTTGCAGCAGGAGTGCGTCCATCAAGCTGAAAATGGCGGTGTTGGCGCCAATGGCCAGCCCCAGCGTGAGCACGATCACGCTGGTTAAGCCGGGCTGGCGGCGCATGCCGCGCAAGGCGTAGAGCAGGTCCTGCAGCATAAGCTCGGAATCTCCCACTGGCTGGGACGAAATATTTCCATCAAAGTTAGCACTTTTACGCAAACCTTTTTCCGCGCTGATAGTACATATCTCTTATGAAGCCTCTCCGGACTCTCCTTCGGCGGCCTGCCTATGCGCTCACCGCGATCATGGTGCTGGCGCTTGGCATCGGCTCAACCGCGGCGCTGTATTCGATCGTGGACACAGTTCTCTTGCGCCCCCTGCCGTACCCGCAAGCCGACCGCCTGGTGACCGTGATGGAAGCCAACCCGGCCAAGCGCGCCAAGACCAGCCTTGTCGCCCCAATTCGCCTCGTTGATTGGAACCGGATGAACCAAAGCTTCGTCCCCGGCATCGGCATATCCGGCGCCTACGCGGAGAACTCGACCGACACCTCCGGCCCCAGCCCGGAACGCCTCGCCGCCCTGCGCGTTGAGCCCGGATATTTTCAGGTGTACGGTGCCGCGCCCCAACTCGGCCGCGTATTCGATCATACCGACGACGAAGCCACCAGCCCCGGAACCGCGATCATCAGCTACGGTTTCTGGACACGCCGATTCGCGCGCAATCCTGACGTTCTCGGCAAACGGCTGATTCTTGATCGCGTCGGCTACACCATCGTCGGGGTCATGCCGGCCAATTTCACCAGTTCCATCCTCGACCTGTGGCTTCCTGCCAAGCTGTCTGGCGTTGGCGGCCCCATGCAGCGCGAGGCCCGCTTCATTTCCGGGGTGGGACGCTTGCGGCCCGGGGTGTCAATCGCCCAGGCCACCGCCGATCTCGACCGTGTCCAGGCGCAACTGGGCCGGCAGTATCCCGCGACCGACGCCGGCTGGTCGGTTGAAATCGGCGATTTGAAGGAAGCCCGCGTCGGCACCTATCGCGGCACGCTGTGGATGATCTTCGCCGCCGTGGCGCTGTTGCTCCTGCTCGCTGTCGCCAATATCGCCGGACTGACATTGTCCCAATTGCAGAGCCGCGCTCGCGAGTTGGCGATTCGCGGCGCCATCGGAGCGTCGCGCGCGCAAGTGATTCGATCCGTGATGGGCGAGGTAGCTTGGCTTGCGGCATTGGGCGCTCTCGGCGGCGGTTTCGTCGCTTGGCTGGGGGTGCGCGCCATCGCCGCCACCACGCCTGGAACGTTGCCGCGCATGGCCGAGCTGCGCTTTGACGTGAGCGGTTGGCTCTTCGCGGTTTCGGTTAGCGTCTTGGCGGCGCTGGGCTTCGGACTCCTGCCAGCGCTGCAAGCGACCCGCGGCGGCCTGAGTTCGCTTCTCACCTCGTTGAGTGCCGGGGCGCCGGGCGGCCGTCGGCGCCTGCAGCGCGGCTTGGTCGTCGTGCAACTGGCGTTAACCGTGCTGCTGTTGGCCACCTCCGGGCTATTGCTGCGTAGCCTGTACAACCTGACGCATCTCGATCCGGGCTTCGATGCCGCCCATGTGGTCACCTTCCACGTAGGCGCAGGTTGGGGGGAAGACCGCGGTGCCATTGGGCTCTTGCAGACGCGGTTGCTCGAGCAGCTTCCCCGCCTGCCCGGAGTGCAATCGGCGGGGTTCGCCAACTTCCTGCCGGCGAGTGACGCCACGCTGCAGTACCAAATTCAACTGGCGGGCTTGTCGGGAGCCAGCGGCGGCGGCACCTATTCGGTCGGCGAGCGCACCACCAGCGCCGGTTATCTTCAAACCCTGCGGGTTCCCCTGCTCGCCGGCAGCTACTGCCCACCCATGCCCACCGATTTCAAACAGCCCGCCAAGGCACTGGTGAACCGCAGTTTCGTTGACACCTACATGCATGGCGAAAGCGTGCTGGGTCGCGAGTTTCGCTTCAGCCAGGATCCGGCCAGCGCTCCAGCCTCCGAGATCGTGGGCATTGTCGGTGACGTGCGCGAAAACAGTCTGTCGGTTCCACCCACGCCGTTCCTTTACGTCTGTGCCGCGGCCGGCGCCTGGCCCGATCCCGAATACGTGGTGCGCGTCGCCGGCGATCCTCCGCCGGCGATCGCCGCCATTCGCACTCTGGTGCGCCAACTCGCACCCAACCGCGCCCTCTTCGGCATGGAGCCGCTTGAAGACGCCGTCTCCGCCTCGCTCGAGCAGCCGCGCCTCGACGTGCGCTTTATCGCCCTGTTCACCGCCCTGGCGATGCTGCTGGCGGGCGTCGGTCTTTACAGTCTGATCAGCCTGATGGTCGCCGGCCGCCGCCGCGAAATCGGCCTGCGCATGGCGCTGGGCGCGCAGCGAAGTCAGGTGGCGGCCCTGGTACTAGCCGATGCAGCCCGCACCCTGGCCTGGGGTCTGGCCGGCGGACTGGCGCTGTCGCTTGCCATTGACCGCTTGCTCGAGTCGGAGCTGTACGGCGTGCGCCCAACCGACGCCCTGACCCTGACCGCGGCCATTGCTATGCTGGCGCTACTGACCGCCGCGGCAGCATGGCTCCCCGCCCGCCGCGCCGCCACCGTCGATCCGCTGACCGCGCTGCGGGAAGGCAGGTAGTGTCCGCGCGCCGGGACGCGGCGTCTCTGCTTTCGTGTTTTCTTTGTGTTACGATGGCTCGATATGGCGGCGCTGTTTCACCCCAGGATCGAAGCTTGGTTTAGCCAGCGCTTCGGCACCCCGACCGAGCCGCAGGAGCGGGGCTGGCCCGCCATCGCCACCGGCGCCGACACGCTGATCGCCGCCCCCACGGGCTCGGGCAAGACGCTGGCCGCCTTCCTCACCGCGATTGATGCGTTGGTCCGTCATCCCGACGCCGCGACCAGCGTCATCTACGTTTCCCCGCTCAAGGCGCTGGCCAACGACGTCCAAAAGAATCTCGAGCAGCCGCTGGCCGAACTCGGCCTGGCCGCTGAAATTCGCGTCGGGGTGCGCAGCGGCGACACGCTGCCCTCCGAGCGCGCCGCCATGCAGCGCCGCCCGCCGCAGATTCTGGTCACCACCCCCGAATCGCTTTACATCTTGTTGACCTCGGTCTCGGGGCGCAAAATGCTGGCCACCGCGGGCACCGTAATCGTCGACGAAATCCACGCCCTGGCCGGCAATAAGCGCGGCTCGCATCTGGCGTTGAGCCTGGAGCGCCTCGACGACCTCTGCGGCCACCCACTGCAGCGGATCGGACTCTCGGCTACGGTCAAGCCGATCGCCACCATCGCATCGTTTTTAGCCGGCGCCCGCCCCGAGCCCCAGATCATCGTGGTCGGCGACCGCCGCCATTTGGATGTCGCCGTCGAGACCCCCGCCTCCGAGCTGGGCCCCATCGCCACGAATGAGCAATGGGAGGAGCGCTACCAGCGCCTGACCGAGCTGGCCGACAGCCACCGCTCGATCCTCGTATTCGTCAGCACCCGCAAGATGGCGGAGCGTGTTGCCTACCGCATGCGCGAGCGCCTCGGCGAAGACGTCGTCGCCGCCCACCACGGTAGCCTCTCGCGCCCCATCCGCCTGCTCGCCGAAGAGCGCTTTAAGAACGGAAAGCTGCGGATGATGGTGGCGACCGCCTCACTCGAGCTTGGGTTGGATATCGGCACGGTGGACCTCGTCTGCCAGATCGGCTCGACCCGCCAACTCGCCGCCGCCTGGCAGCGTGTCGGCCGCGCCGGCCACTGGCGCGGAGCCATCCCCAAAGGCCGCTTCTTCGCCCTGACCCGCGACGACCTCATCGAGTGCGCGGCCCTGGTGCGCGGCCTGCGTACTCAGGCGCTCGACGCCATCACCATTCCGCCCTGGCCGCGCGATATATTGGCGCAGCAAATCGTTGCCACCGTCGCCGCCTGCGCCGACCCTGACGGCTGGTCTGAGGATGCATTGTTCGCCCTCGTTCGCCGAGCGTGGCCCTATCGCGACCTGCCGCGCGAGGAGTTCGACGCCTTGTTAGTTCTGCTCTCCGACGGCATCAGCAGCCGCCGCGGCCGCCGCGGCGCCTTTCTGCATCGCGACGGCGTCCACAATCGTCTACGCCCCCGCCGCGGCGCGCGCCTGGCCGCGATCACCTCCGGCGGCGCCATCGCCGAGACCGCTACCTACGCCGTGCAGCTCGAACCCGACAACGTCACCATCGGCTCGCTCGACGAGGATTTCGCCATCGAGAGCAATGCCGGCGACATCATTCTGCTTGGCACCCATTCCTGGAAGGTGCGCGGCGTTGAGACCGGCCGCGTCCGCGTCGAAGACGCCGGCGGGGCGCCCCCCACGGTTCCTTTCTGGCTCGGCGAAGCGCCCGGCCGCACCCCTGAGCTGTCGGCGTTGGTCGGCGATCTGCGCGCCGACATCGCTGCGCTGCCGCCGGGCGAGCAATCCTGGCGCTGGCTCGAAACCGAGTGCGGCCTTGGCGCCACCGCCGCGCAGCAGGCGATCGCATACGTGCACTCGAGCCGCGATGTACTCGGCGGCGTTCCCACCACGCGCCACCTCATTGCTGAGCGATTCTTCGATGATGGCGGTGGCATGCAACTGATCATCCACGCGCCCTTCGGCGCCGCCATCAACAAGGCCTGGGGCATGGCGCTGCGCAAGCGTTTCTGCCGGGGTTTCGATTTCGAATTGCAGGCTTCGGCATCCGACAACGGTCTGGCGCTCGCGCTTTCGGAACAGCACAGTTTTCCGTTGGAGACAATTTTCAGCTACCTCAACTCCGCCGGTGTGCGCGACATCCTGGAGCAGGCCGTGCTGCAGGCGCCGATCTTTCAAACCCGCTGGCGCTGGACGGTGGGCCGCGCCCTGGCTCTGCTGCGTTTCGTCTCCGGCCGCCGCCTGGCGCCGCAGCTCCAGCGCATGCGGTCGGAAGACCTTCTCGCCGCCGCCTTTCCCATGCAGGTCGGCTGTCAGGACAATCACGGCGGCGAGGATCTCGAAATACCCAACCATCCTTATGTGCAAGAGACCATGCGCGATTGCCTGCATGAGTTTCTCGATCTCGACGGCTTATGCGCCGTGCTGCAGGGCCTCGAGAGCGGCGCCATCACCATCGCCGCCATTGATACGCCCTCGCCCTCGGGTCTCGCCGCCGAAATCCTGAACGTCGGCCCTTACGGATTTCTCGACGACGCCCCGCTGGAAGAGCGCCGCTCGCGTGCGGTGGATCTCCGTACGCACGCTCCGACCGCCCTTCCTCCGGGTGAGCTCGATGCCGACGCGGTCGCCGCCGTCCGTTCCGAAGCCTGGCCCGAACTGCGCTCCGCCGACGAGTTGCACGATCTGCTGCTTTCGGTTGTCTGGGTGCCCGACGCTGCAATGCCAGCCGAGTGGCGACCGCTGCTCGACCAGCTCCGCACCGCCGCCCGCGTGCTCGACCACCGCGGCGGATGGGTCGCCGCCGAACGCTGGGGCATTGTCACCGCCGCGCCGCCGCCGGCCGCGCTCGCCGGCGACGTATGGCCGGGCGTGGAATTCCCGGGCGCGGCGCTCGCGCCTGAGGAAGAGGCCGCCACCCGCATCGTGGGCGGCTGGATGGAAATCCTCGGCCCAACCTCGCTCGACGACCTGGCCCGGCGTTTGCAAATGCCGCCGGCCACGGTGGAATCGGCGCTACTCGCGCTCGAAGGGCAGGGAAGGGTGGTGCGCGGGATATTCGGCTGGTGCGAGCGCTCCCTGCTGGCGCGCATTCACCGGCGCATGGTGCGGCGCCTGCGGGCGGAGATCGAGCCGGTGTCCCCCGGAATTTTCCATCGCTTCCTGTCGCGCTGGCAACACACCGAACCCGCCACGCGGTTGCATGGCCTCTCCGGACTCCAGGCCGTGCTCGAGCAGTTGCAGGGATTCGAGGCCGCGGCGAGCGCCTGGGAGTCGTCCCTGCTGCCGGCACGGGTCGCCAACTATGAACCGGCGCTGCTCGACGAGCTCTGCCTGTCGGGCGAGTTCGGGTGGGCGCGTATTACGCCCACCAGCGGCGCGCGGGTGACCCCCAGCCGCAATTCGCCGATCACCTTCTTCCGGCGCGCCGACATGGCCTGGCTGCTGCCCGCGGCCGGTTGGCTGCCAGATGGCGATGGGCGCGCGCTGAGCGCGGAAGCTGAATATGTTCTCCAGGTCCTCGCTCGCCGCGGCGCCAGTTTCTTCTCCGAGCTGTGCGGCGCGGGCGTGGTGAAATCGCAGGTCGAGGACGGACTCTGGGAGTTGGTCGCCGCCGGACGCGCCACCGCCGACGGCTTCGACAATTTGCGCGCCTTTCTCGATCCCAAGCGCCGCGCCGGCCAAGGCCACGGCAGTCAATCGCGCCCGCGCCACAGCGCCGGCCGCTGGGCGCTGCTGCGGATCGAAAACGCCGATGTTGCCGCCGGTTCACGCGGCGAAGCCGACCTCGCCCGCGCCGACTTGGCCGAGCGGCAGGCGCGGCTGTGGCTGCGCCGATACGGGGTGATCTTTAAAGCGCTGCTGGCGCGCGAGTCGAGCGCCCTGCCCTGGTACGATGTGCTGCTCGCCTGCCGCCGGCTCGAAGCCCGGGGCGAGATCCGCGGCGGGCGCTTCGTTTCCGGCTTCGCCGGCGAGCAGTACGCGCTGCCTCACGCCGTCGAGGCCCTGCGCGCGGTTCGCCGGCTGGGTGCAACGCCCTTTGCGAGCGAAGCGCTCGCCGCCTCCGATCCACTGCGCCTCGAGGGCGTCCTGCTTCCGGCTGCCGAAAACTGGATCAAGGCGTAGGTCCGAGCTACTCTTCCTCGTCGGTGTTCGACAGTTTCGCCAGCACCGAAAAATCCTCGAGCGTGGTCGTATCTCCCGCCACCTTGTGGCTGGTCACCAACTCGCGCAGCAGGCGGCGCATGATTTTGCCGCTGCGCGTCTTGGGCAGGCCATCCACCATGCGTACTTCTTCCGGGCGCGCAAATCCGCCGATTTCCTGGCCCACCCACTGCCGCAGTTCCTCGCCCAAAGCCGGCGTCGGCGTGGCGCCGCCCTTGAGCGTCGCGAAGACCACCAGCGCCTGTCCCTTGAGTTCATCCGGACGGCCGACCGCCGCCGCTTCGGCCACCGCGGGGTGGCGCACCATCACCGACTCCACTTCCATTGTGCTCATGCGGTGGCCACTGACGTTGATGACATCATCGACCCGGCCGAGGACCCAAAAATAGCCGTCACTATCGCGGTGGGCGGCATCGCCGGTGAAGTAAACGCCGGGATAGCGCGACCAATAATTCTCGCGGTAGCGCTCGGGGTCGCCGTACAAGCCGCGCAGCATCGAAGGCCAGGGCTTGCGCAGCACCAGATAGCCCTGCTGTCCATCGGGCACCGGCTCGCCCTTGAGATTGAAAATCGCCGCGTCGATGCCGGGCAGCGGCAGCGTCGCCGAGCCGGGCTTGGTCTCGACCGCGCCCGGCGAGGGCGAAAGCAAAATGCTTCCGGTCTCGGTCTGCCACCAGGTATCGACGATCGGGCAGCGCGACTTTCCGATGACGGTGTTGTACCAATGCCAAGCTGAAGGATTGATGGGCTCGCCCACCGAACCCAGCAGCCGCAGGCTGGAAAGGTCATGGCGATTGGGGTGCTCGTCGCCCTGGCGAATGAAACTGCGTATCGCGGTGGGCGAGGTGTAGAAAATATTGACCCGGTACTTGGCGATGATCTCCCAGAAGCGATCGGGCCGCGGCCAATCCGGCGCGCCCTCGTACATCACCGTGGTGGCGCCCATGGCGAGCGGTCCGTAGATGATGTAGGAGTGCCCGGTGACCCAGCCAATGTCGGCTGTACACCAGTAAGTGTCGTCATCGCGCAGGTCGAAAACCCACTCCATCGTGGCCTGCACTTCGACCAGATAGCCGGCGGTCGAGTGAACGACGCCCTTGGGCTTGCCCGTGGTGCCACTGGTGTAAAGCACAAACAGGGGATGCTCGCTGGGTAACGGCACCGCCGGGCAGTGCGCGGCCACGCCCTGAATGAGTTCCAGCCAGTCGAGGTCGCGGCCTTCAAGCATGGAGATCGCGGCGCCGGTGTGGCGATACACAATGGCGTGGCGCACCGCGGGGCACTCCTTCAATGCGTCGTCGAGGTTCTGTTTTAGCGGAACCACGCGTCCACGGCGCCGGCCGGCATCGGCGGTAATGGCGAGAGTCGCGCCCAGATCGTCGATGCGGGTGCGCAGCGCTTCGGCGGAAAAGCCGGCAAACACGACTGAGTGAATAATACCCAGACGGGCGCAGGCGAGCATGGCCACAGCGGCTTCCGGAATCATGGGCAGGTAAATAATGGCGCGATCACCCTGACCATAGCCCAGGCCGCGCAGCGCCGCGGCGAACTGCGACACCCGGCGGTGCAATTCCTGATAGGTGAGGATGCGCTGCTGATAATCCTCGCCTTCCCAGATCAACGCCGCCTTGTTCCGCCGCCAGCCGGAGAGATGGCGATCAAGGCAGTTGTAGCTGACGTTGGTGGTGCCGTCGGCAAACCAGCGGGCGAAAGGCGGCTGCCAATCGAGCGTGGTCTGAAAGGGGCTGAACCAGTGCAGCCCCGCCCGCGCGCGCGCCGCCCAAAACTCCTCCGGATTGGCCAGTGCCTCGCGCCGAAGCGCGTCATACGTGCCGCGATCCATCATGACAAGAATCATAACGCGCGGGGCGCTGGGGGCTCCGGTGTGACCACGGACCCCGGGTTGCAGACTTCCGCTGACTTGCCCCGCGGGGCCGCGCAGCGGCGTGAGCCGAAGATTGTTGCGAGCCGGCGGCCTAGGCGCATACGGGTCGCCATCGAATCCATCGCGATTTCTGACGCACTACACTAGCCGGCTCGCAACCGAATATTCAATTGTCAAATCCAACCTGTGCTGGTGAGGCACGGCTGGACGTTGCATCCCGGACGATGTGCGTGGGCACGGCGTCCGTGGTCACCCCTGGGGGTGGCGCGGGCTAGCTAATCCCCGCGAGCAATGTGGCAATTTATGCGGCTCACTGGGAGCCGCAATCGCCAAGTCATATCAATTTATTGGCGCGGGGCCTGTCGCGGTTGCACCGCGCCACCCGCTTATGCTCGCGCGGGCGTGGGGGCCCACTGCCCCACGCCCGCGCTGCGCTTTTATTGGCGCGGGGCCTGGCGCGGTTGCACCGCGCCACCCTCTTATGCTCGCGCGGGCATGGGGGCCCTGTGCCCCACGCCCACGCTGCGCTTCCAATAGAACGTCGGGATCCGCGACGGTTTTCGCCGGACGAAGAGTTGTCCCGGTGAGACAACTCTTCACTTGCTCGGGCTTCGATTTATGCCGCTGGCGGTCGGAATTGGTGAGACGGTTAGAGTGAGTGGCCTGCTTAATTGTCTCGGTGAGACGATTTTGGTTGTGCTGGAGACGGGGTTCGGGTTGCGCGGCGTTGTGAACGGTGAGACGGTTCGCGCGGACGCGTGTTCGACTGCTTTGGCGGTGGGCGATGCAGCTATGGCGCCGCGGCGGAGCCAGTGCTTTACGGAAGACGCGGGCGACGGCTACCGGGGTGGGGAGGGCGGCAGGCTGCGTGGCGGTGGAAGCGTTCGAAAGTTTTGCATGGAATGTGCCATTTTCGCCGAAAGGCTCTAGCGCGGCTACAGTCTCGGGTTTCCCATCGAGCGGCGCCTGCGGGGGCTTGCCGTCGTCGCATTCGCTGGTGGGATCGAAGTGAAAATCGTAGTCGCGGTCGGCTTCGGGTCCGCATTCGAAGGCGGAGTTGTCGAGGGAGAACATGGCCTTTTGCCATTTCTGGAGCAGGGCGAGGCCACGGGGATCGAAAGTGAGGTCGGCCAGCGCTTTCCAGTAGCTGAACTTGTAGGAGGCCTTGGCGCGCGCCTGGTTGATGAGGGTGGTGCCCTCGGTGATGAGGCGCGCCGACCAGACGGTGGCGAACCAAAGGCGGAAATGGGGATTCTTGCACCAGTTGTAGTAGGTGCGGCGCCCGACGTCGCACGCCTCGCAGAACTCGCGCACGGTGCGGATAGATGGGTAGTCGTGGATCGTGTTCAGGAGCCGGCGCTGGTCGGCGGTGGGCCGAAAATTGCGCGCGGCTACAGGATCAAAATCGGCAATCGCTGTCGCCATAGGAATCATCCTTTCACCCGCTTTGATTCGAGAGTGAGGATGGCGGTGGCCACACACAAGATGACTTTACAGCGACTGAATTGTGACGGGCTGTAGATATTAGGGAGCGCGCTCGAAGGCCAGGCGGTGACAGTCGACGCCATGGGGCGCGCGGTGGGGGCGGCGGTGTCGGGCGGCATTCAGTTCGTTTACGCGCCGAACGGAGCTAAGATGGAGGTCATGAGCGGGTCCACGCTGCTGCGCGCCGACATCCCGCTGCCCGGCGGCGGGGAGGCGGTTTACAACACCAGCGGCCTGGCCTACTACCGCCATCCCGATCACCTCGGAAGCTCCCGGCTGGCCTCGACCGCTGCCCCAGCGCTCAACGCGGCGACCAGCTACGCGCCCTATGGCGAAGCCTACGCCCAGACCGGCGCCATCGATCTGAGCTTCACCGGACAGAAGCAGGACATCTCCGGCGGCCAGTACGACTTCCTGATGCGAGAGTACAACCCCATCCAGGGCCGCTGGTGGACTCCCGACCCGGCTGGCATGGCGGCGGTCAATCCCAGCAACCCGCAAAGCTGGAATCGCTATGGCTACATGGGCGGCATGCCGCTGAATGGAATCGATCCCTGGGGCCTGGCACCGTGCTGGAACGCGAGCCTGCACAAGCCGAACGACAACACCGCCAACAGCGATGACGCCGGGTCAAATTTCGGCCCAAGCGACAGCACCGACGAGCCAATGCAAGCCGCCGGAGGCGATTGCGGCGGCGGTTGGCAGCAGTGCAGCCTGGATGGCGTGAACGTGGACTGCGGCCTGATGTGGAATCTGGGCGGCGGTGGTGGGGGCATAGGCGGCGGTGGCGACGCCAGCACGCTCGATGAGTGTGCCTGGTACGACTGCGGCGTAACGATCAATGGCCAAGACGGAGATCCGCACCGCTACCAGTGGCAATGGACGGATAAGGCTGGACCGTGCCAACCGAACCCTCCCTTCGTCGGGTGCAATGGGCGTGCCTGGGGCAACGTGCGAGTCGAGGTGCAGCCGGGCTGCGGTTGGGACATCTCCTGCCATTTCTTCGTCGGCTTCGGCAATTTGTTTGTCAACGACCGGCCATCCGGCGCACTCGAACTCGGCGGCTCTCTTGCCGCTGGTTCGCTCGTCGCTGCAATTTCTGGCGCAGGCGGGGTGGCGGCAACACTTTTTTCCAACAGCGTGACTATTAAGCCCGGTTGCGGCGCCCCGCTTGCGGCAACCGGCGCGGGCGCGGTCGGCAGCGTGTTTACTATTGGTTCCGCATTAGCTGCGGATCGGATTCTCCCGGAAGTGTTCAGAGGAGCTGAAGGCTTAATGAATTTAGACCATTTCGCACCTGCTGGCGTCTCTGCCGTTCTAGTCCTAGGCGCCGGCGTGGGCGGACTGCAAGCAAACGGCTGCTTTTGAGAAGGGGAAATTGGTATGGAGGAGTTTAGTTCAGACCCGTTTCAGGAGGGCATTCGCCCGTGGCTGGGCCCGCTATTGTGGATTGCGGCTTTAATCGCTGTCTTTGTCCTACCAGCGCCCAATGCGCTATTCGGAACTAGCGCAGCGCCCGTGATCGCCGGTATTTTGGCGAGCGGCGCTATGGTTCATGTTTGGATCGTGCTGTTTATTCAGTCGGGCCACCGGACCGGTGCAGAAATGACCTACCAGATCGACGACTCCGGCCTTGTCCAGTTGCGTCCCAAGCATCCCGATTTGCGGATTGCCTTCGATCAAATTGCGAGTGCCAATGAGGACAAACAATGGCTGATCATCCGTTCGCGGATCGACGGGAAAGTCATGATGGTCTATCGGAAGGTAAATGATTACGGCAAACTCCGCCAGATCGTCGGCGAACATCACAAAATTCTAACCGGCCAGCCAATCCGAAAAAATACCTATTTTGCCGCAGCACGGTTGGCTGCACTTGTCATCGCGTGGGCGCTCTTCCTCCTGCCTGGCAATACACGATTGAGGTATGCGGCGGCTGTTGCGGTCGTGGTCTTTCTTGCCTGGGCTTCACCGGCCTATTGGAAACTCTGCCACAGGGTTTCGCGTTTGCGGGCAGCGGTAGGACTCGGCGCCGCGTGGGCTTGTGCCATCTATTTGCTAGTTGCATATTGGTCTCGCTAGAGACTGCTGCCAGTGAGTGTGGTGCGATCAGCTACTAAACGGGAAACTGGGCGTAGGGGAATGTGGCGCGGGGGAAGATGCGGCGTCAATCTCCCGGGCCAAGCGCGGCATGATCAGGCGTGCGCGATATTCATCCGGCGTACGAGCTTCAGCAAATCTTCCGGCGAGTTGGAACCGAGAAATATATTGCCGCACGGAGTCGCGATTTTCACGGCAGTCTTGCCCTTGAGAATATAGGCGCGATCCTCGCCGGACCAGCGCGCCCCCCAGCCACCGAAGTCGCGCGCCGGATGGATTGGTTCAATCGTTACCGAGTCAATGGCGGATGCAGGGACGACTTCCATCCGTCGAAAGCCCCAGTTGATCTGCAGGGCCGTTGGAGATACCAAATAGCGAAACCCCAAGGTTGTAATAGTCGCAAGATAACCCATCACCAGTAGAACGCAACCCATGACGATACGGAACGGCATGAAAGCTAATGCAATCCACATCGCCGCAAAAACCACGACAATGCTGCACAATATCGTGGATTGCAAGGTGGACCGGTGGGTACTCTCGCCGACGATATCGGACCCATCCGCAGGCGGCTTCAGGACCCGAGGCTTTCCTGGTATCGTGAAAGCCACGACGACTCCGAGAGCGGCACACGTCAAGCCAACCACAACGGCGACAGATGAAATGGCGCCGCCATGCAGGTTGTACCGCACCAGGCGAATCAGAATAGCTGTAATAAACCCGGTGAAACCGTAGCGGAACGCATAGCGCGCAATCCGCGAAATGCGTGTATCAGGACCGCGCTTGCGCGCCGCCACGGAAAAAATCAACGCCTCGACCACCAGAAGGAGGGTGCTGCTCGCAATGAAACCATCGCGCGGCAACGTGCCGTTCACGGCGCCAGACGCGGAGAAATGAACTGCCAGCCGGTCCGGAATCGAAGCCCAGTTTCGAACCAGCACCGCCAGGTATACCGGAATGCTGAGCCACAGCAGATAGGTTCGCCACTGATCCCATGGTCGTCGCATATTATCACCCCTGCATGTTTGGCAGGAACCAATTCTATATACGCCCTAACTTTACCCCGATTCATCCCCAACAGCCGCGCAATCCATTGATTGGCGCGGGGTCCCGCGCGGCTGTCGCCGCGCGACCCGCTTAGGCGCGACGCCGGAATGGGGACCCCTGAGCCCCAATCCGGCGTCGCGCCACGCGGGAACCGCGCCGCATTTCTTCCCGGGAGCGTCCGACTGCCACTGGCAGTCGGACCCCTTCGGGATTACGACCACCCCAGCGCCCAGAAGCGGCGCTGGGGACCCCGGTTCGCTGCCTTCCGCGCCTACTTTGCCCCGCGGTGCAAACATCGCGGCTCCCGCGTATGGGGGCGATGGCAGGTGCGGCCTTTGGTGAAATTCGCGGCTCGGTTATCGGCCTTCTTTCCGCAGGCGCCCGTGCTCTGGGTGGATTTACAATTAGTGAGCACCATGCGAATTGTAATTCACGAAAAGCTAACCCCGCAGAAACGCCTGTGAGTTCGCTATTCTGACTTGGCCCCGGATCGATGAACTAAATTGGCCCCACCTTCGGGCCTGAGCCGCTACCGTGGTTGTGACGAAGCAGCCACAGGAGGCGGATGACAAGGAGAACGAAG